>Ga0181346_1000168_pt1 | contig 26574 bp, 34 predicted proteins | sample Su13VDMM15DN_FD_130100 | JGI IMG/M metagenome (GOLD analysis project Ga0181346, IMG submission 130100) | Freshwater viral communities from Lake Michigan, USA - Su13.VD.MM15.D.N | ecosystem: Environmental > Aquatic > Freshwater > Lake | place: USA: Michigan | collected 2013-07-15 | reverse complement strand
GTCTTCCGGCTGCGGATTGAGTCCGGTTGCTTCTGCAATGTCAACGACCTCCTCGAGAACTTGCATCGCAAGAGGAACAAGAAACTCGTCCGGCACGTTTCCGTCTGTTTTGTCATCAATGATCGAGGTGATGTTGTAAGCCACATCTGACATGCCAGCAGCCAAGTCTGGTGCGGACTGAAGCTGCTTCGAAATGTCTTTTGCGGCTTCCTGCGCGTACAGAACATCGTTTAAATACTGAATGGCAACATCAAAATTCGGATCATCAACATTGTCTTCCTGCTCTTCGCCCATTTGGTCTGGAGCCATTTGCTCAGCCATTGGATCTGAAGGCATCTGCCCAGCAGGTGTGCCACTAGCACCCTGCATCTGTTCTGAAATTAAACCGGCCACAATTCTTCTCCCTATCAAGCGTATCCGCTGCCAGCAGCGTATGGGTTGTACTTGCTCAGTAAGGCGCGCATCTCATCTTCATACTGCTGTCGAGGTGTCATGGCGCCGGAGACTAAGCCAGTGGGCGCGGACTGTGCGTATTGCGAAGGAGCACTGGGCGCGCCAGAGTTGCCCCACCAATTCGTTCCAACATTTTGGTTATAGCGATCCTGAGCTGCTTGCTGCTGCTCAAACTCGTAGTCGCGCTGCTCTTCCATTGCCTTTTTCTGGCCGTAACCCTGAATTACGTTACCCGCCAGCTGGGTTGCAGCGGAAACCTTTGCTGAGCCAATCAAGCCTTGGGCGATTCCTCCTTGTGCCGCCCCTGCGCCAGCGCTACCAGCTCCAACGCCGGCAGTCAGACCGCCCACGCTGCCGGCAGGTGCCGCAGCACTGGTGAGCGCCCCAGAAGGCGCCGTAAGTCCGCCTCCGCTGCCTGCGCTGGTCAAGGACATTCCAGTGCCAGGAACTGCAGTGATGCCCGTGCCAAGCGCTGGGGCCACAGCATTAGCGCCGGCGCCATACGCGCCAGTGAAACCGCCGGAAAGCGAACTACCGGCAGCTGAAAGGTTGCCGCCCATCGCGGCGCTTGCCGCACCGGTGAGGCCGGACCACGCGCTCGAGATGCCTGCGCCAGCCCCCTGTACTGCGCCAGACAGCGTGCCCATAAATCCGGTGCCAGCGGACGCACCACCCATTGCGCCAGCGAGTGCGGCACCACCGAAGTAGATTGCAGCAGCGGCAATGATAATTTTGCCAATTTTTGATTGACGAACTTTCTTTTGAAACTTATTGATGGTTTTCATCACGCCTTTTTGAACTTTTGCAATGGACCGTCCAACCTTCTTAACGGCGCGACCAACACTCTTGACTGCCTTGCCCATTTATGCACCTCGTACGTATGTAAGGTTCAAGCTCTCGCGAGAGAAACCAACCCGTTTAAAAAAACGAACAAGCCTTGGATCAACTTCAGGCTCCAGTTCAATGATGGCCATCTTGATTGCTGGGCGGCTCTTCACCCAACGAACGAACTCTCGAAGCAGCGGCAGCCCGGCGCCAGGAACACGGCTGTAGTACAAAAGCACTGAGCACTGCAGTCGCTCAAACCAAAAACCTTGCTGCACGCATGCGCCAATTGCGGCGACGACCTTTCCTTTATCTTCCGCCACCCATGCAAAGTGCGCAGGGCCAAGGCACTCTCTTGCCGTATCCGCCATCGCCTCGCGGTCGATGCGAACCGGCAGCGGATTACGTGATACCGACTCAATAGCTATATCGACAATGGCGCCGATGTCGTTCACGTTGGCTTTTCTAAAGATCATGCGGTTGGCAATCCAGGAATCGTTGTGCCATAAAACTTATTGGCCCACTCAATTTGCGAATTCGAGTAATTGATCACACTTTGAATGGCTCTGCTCTTCGGGCTTGTTCCAGAGGAGTCGACCGTTCCGCTAAGGTTTGGATCCGCTGCAATTGCATTGATGCTGTTCGATGCCGTGTTGCTAATTGCAAGCGCAAAGTTTGTTGGGATCTGCGAGTTCGTCAGGTTCTTTTGAAAATCCTGCGCATCTTTCTGCAAATACGCCTGCTGCTGCCTGTCTAGCGTTGATTGAGCGGCAGCAAAAGATTGCTGCATTTGCGTCATAGACGTTTGGAACGCTTGCTGATCTTTTTGTATGAACGCTTGCTGCGCCCTGTCAAGCTGAGCTTGCGAACCGGCAAAGTTTTGCTGAGCCGCCTGCAAAGTCATTTGATTTTCTGCGCTCCTGTCCTGCAAATACGCTTGTTGCGCACGGTCAAGCTGCGATTGCGAAGCAGCAAAGTTCTGCTGAAGCTTCGTAATATCCATCTGCTGTGCGCGCTCAAGGTCAGCTTGAGACGCTGCAAAGTTCTGCTTTGCGGTTTCAAGGTTTGATGTGAATGATTGCGATCCCAGTCGCTCTGATGTCGTAAAGCCGCGATTTGCTGCGTTCTCTCCGGCGGTAAATGCTTGATCGGATCTCTGCAAGCCAAACTGGTTGGCGGCTCCCGCGCCAAACTCGGCGGCGCGGTTTTGGGCATTCATGTTTTCCGCAGCAGTGCTGCTGTATGTGTTGGCGTCCTGTTGCGCCATCGGGAGCGCACGATCAGTCATGGCAGCCACACCAGCGCCTTGCGCCATTGAGCTGTTGACCAGCCCACGTTGGGCCATTCCCTGAGCAGCAATCGTTCGTGCGCGCTGCATGAGCGGGCTGTCTTTGGCCAGGATGCTGGTGACTTGCCCCTGAACAGTTTCAGTTGGCTGATTGACTTGGCGCGTCTGCGGGGAGTACGTGGTCACCGTGTTTTGCGCCGGCAGGCTGGACGCGACAAGCCCAGCGGGAGTGGGCTGGTTTGCGGCAGATCCCTGCTGAGTGTCAAATGGATTTTGTACAGTCGTAGCCATGTCTGGCCTTTCAACAAAATTGCCTGCCAATAGACAAGCTGGATAAGCCGCCAATTGGGCGGACTTCTCGCGGTTCTATTCTATTCCAACATACATCATTGTGATAGTCATTTTGCTTGACAAACGCTAGTTGCGTAATCTTGCAAGCCAGTCACTTGGGCGCTGAGTCTGTCAGCCTCTGACGCCACTGCTCTATATTTTTCTGAGCACTCTCCGAGAACGTCGCGGGCGGTGCTGGCTTCAACAGCGATGGCGGCAGCTTCGGGACATGCGGGGGCTGGCCTGGCGTTGAGTCTTGCGATTTCGTTGCGCAGCCCATTAGCAGCACGGCTGGCAGCAGCAGACTGAACGACCAGCTGAGTCGTTTTGTTTTCTGATTCATAAGCGATCCTTTCTGCATTGGCCTGCATTTCCTTTTCTTTCGCCCGAGCGTCTGCTTCTGCGTGCTGCATAAGCTCGGCATGACGGCGCTCAATCTTTTCAACCTGCGCGCTCCACCGCCAGTTCTGCACCTGCCACGTTCCCGCGGCTGACAAGACAACCCCAAGCGCGGTGGCGACGATGTAGTTCATCAATTGGCTTCTCCAATGCACTGCTTGTATTCCGCCTGGCGGCGGATGGTCAAGCCGCGCAACACCTTGCCAGCCTGCTTGTCCCATTTCAGGATCTCCTTGCAGGCGCCGTCATAATCCTGCGCATTGAGCTTCTTGGCCAAGGTCGACCGGCAGAACGCGCCCTCTCCGATGTTGTAGGCCAGGCTGACATGGGCCGCAAACTCGTACTGGTGCATCGGCACTGGAGCGCACCGCTTGACCGCCTGCTCAAACCTGTTGGCATCTGCCAGCAGTCGTACCAACGCGCGCTCGACCGTAATCGTGTCGCCCGGTTTGACGCCGCTCGTGGTGCCAAAACCGATCGTGGTGATGCCGCGCGACTTCTCTTCCGCAGTGGCGTAGTACGCATTGCCTTGGTACTGCTCATGCACGGCAATGCTCACCAGTGTGGAGGCAGCCAGCACCAAGGATCCGACCGCTACTCGAGCATTTCTCATACGTCACGCTGCGCGATTAGTCGCGCCATAAACGCGCCAGCCACTGCCAAGCCAGACAATGTCGCAAACACGCGGCGCGGGAATACATCATCAAAGAATGGCAGCATCGCCTCGGCCATCGTAAGCAGGAACGCGAGCGCCATTAGTCTTGCGCTCCATGCTTTTGTGGCGATCGTCTTCCAGTTTTCGTATAGCTTCATCTGGTAAACCCCAAGTGTGTGGCCATCCCAATAGCCATCAATCCAAAGCCAATGACCAGCAAAGACCACAAACCCTTCTTTGCAATCTCAAGCTTCAACTGAGACCAAAACTCTGCTTCTGCTTTTGCCGCTCGCAGCTTCTCTTGATGGTATCGACGATGGCCATCAAAGTCGGTATTGCCGTCATCGCCGATGGCAAACGCACCATTGATTTTTTTCAGCTCAGTCATTACTTCATCGAATCGCCTGTCAATGTGCGCGCCATCCATCAACGACGGTCTTGATAATCTTTCGGCCATTTCAAATCCCAAACTATTTTCTAAAGGCATACTGTCAATCTAGGTCTCCTACTATGGCCAAACTTGCGCCGGTTTGCACAGCACTACATCATTGTGATACTTCAGACTCCCACGGCAACGCAGGCTGCACGATTGCTGGTGTTTTGGTTGCATCGATTTGCGCCTGCACGATAGATTCGGTGGCGTTTCTGTCAACGCATTCTTGCCAAACCCAGCCAATCACCTGGTCTTTCTTTAGGTCGACGTAATTGATGAACTCTCCGTCTGGAGATGGCAGGCTGCATGTGCCATAGACACTGCCAGAACAAGTTTTGTCGCCCACTTCCTCGACGCCTTCGCAGCGCCAATGAACAGTCTTAACAACATCATGCTTGCCATCATCCGAGATGGCGCAATCAAGGGCGGAGATAGTCCAGTTAAAAGTTGCGGTCATGATGTTTCCTTTCATTTAGATTCGAGTTGCGCCACGCGGGCGAGAAGTTGGTTAATAGTGACTTGCTGCTCTTTGACGGCCTCAACGAGCAAGCCAATAAGGCTTCCGTAGTTGACAGACTTGCTGCCTTCTTTGCCATCCACAGCTTGCGGCATGACCTGCTCAACATCTTGAGCGATCAAACCGGTAGAAGCTTTGCCGTCAGCAATCCAGTTAAACGTCACGCCGCGCAGTGAGTGCACTTTATCGAGCGCGCCCGCGATTGTGGCGATGTTGGTCTTCTTGGTTCGGTCGGAGGTGTTGAAGAAATTCACCGCATAAGCATCGCCGGTGAGTTCCCAGTTACCGTTCGACTTAAGCAACATTTGAGTCGTCCAAGTCGCAGAGTTTGTTCGCAATTGGAAACCAAGATCATATGCAGAGGCACCGTCGAACACAGTTTTGATGCGAGCTCCATAGCCATTCCCCCCAGCGTCTGCCTTAAACTCGAGACCTCCGATTGATGTCGAAGTGTTTCCTTCCTGCTGAATGACAATATCGCCAGCGTATGTAGCATTGCCGCCAGTGCGCAAAAGGCCAACGACATCCAGCTTCGCTCCAGGCGAACTCGTCCCGATGCCCACGTTGCCGGACGTATTAATCCGCATCCGTTCGCTATTGTTGACGCCAAAAACCAACGGCAGGAATGTGCCGCTGCCTTCCCTGTTGGAATTGATTTGAGCGGATGACGCATCAATCGTCAGGTCGATGTACGAGGCGTTCGTCGGTGTGCTGTTGTTGTAGGCGCGGAACACAGACTGCGTTGCCGTGCCATTGGGGAGCGTGGGCAGGATCGTCACGCCGTTAGTCGTGCTGCTTTGGAACATCACACGATTGGCCACCGTCGCGTTGCTGAAGTCGCCAGTAATCCGGTTGCCGGTCCCTTGGAATGCGAGGTTATTTGCGAATTGAGTTTCACCAGCAAAATAGTTGGCAGCAGTGCCATCGGCGTAGAAGTTCCAACGCCCAGTACCGGAAGCAAGGTTGCTGTAAAAGCCGTAGTTGTTGGTGGCCCCGATCAAACTTGAATCAACGCCAAAACCGATTTGAGCGGCGACAGTCGAACCCGCGCCAATAGTGCCACCGGCTGCACGATATGCATAAAGACCCCCCAAACTGAACGCACTCGCGGCTGTTGAAGGTGACGCATAAAAGTATTGCGCAGTGCCTGTTACGTCACTCTGCACTACCCCGCCCGATCTCACACCAAAAGATGTTGTTGCGCCGGTAATATTCTTACCGATGTTTAAGTTGTAGCCTGTTAGTGAAGCGGTCCCAAGACCCAGCGCGCCCGCGCTGTTAAGGCGCATCTTTTCAGTCGTATTCACCCCACCTGTCGTAGTTGCAAATACCAACCGTCCGGGCATGTTGTCAACGCCGGGAGTGCCGTCTACTTCCCCGTAGATATCTGCAACCCCTAAAAACTTAACCCCATCGCTCCCGCCAAAACCCATACCACCAACCCGCTGTCCAGAGTTGACGATGGTATGCGTGCCCTCAACGCCATTACTCTTGTTGAGAGACAAGAAAGCCCCCCCAGAGGTGGATGTGGAAGTGCTCCACTGGGCAAGTGACATCCAAGAAGAAGAGAAGTCGCCGCCCAGTATTTGAGTGTTGGGGGTGTAGTTATTCGCAAACGCTGGTAGGTAGTAAGACCGGGCAAGCGTCCCTCCATTGATAACTCTGCCAGAGAAATCGATCACAAACGGCGTGCTGTCCGGGTTCCCAGAATCCTCCACCAGCAGCGCATCGCCAGCACCAGTCTGCGTAATGTGTAGCGCCTTGCCCCCGCCAGCCTGCGTGACGCGCAGAGCTGCGTCAGTGGGGTTGTTAATGCTAATAGTTGTGCTGCCACCAAAGAAGTTGGCCGCCGAGCCGTTGGCGTAGAAGTTCCAACGTCCTGTGCCGGAGGCGATGTTGGAGTAGAAGCCGTAGTTGTTCGTCGCGCCTGTGAGGGTACTGGCAACATTAAACCCGTATTGGTTGGTTATCGTTGAGCCAGCGCCATACGTCTGCGGAAAAACAGAAAAATGATTCAGCTCAGTTAGCGTAAACGCAGCTGCCTGTGTAGCTGGAGATGACCTGTACCCGTGAAAGGCCCCAGTAACGTCTGATTGAATGACCCCGTTAAGAATCGTACCTGCCGCAGTAGTTGAACCAGTGATTGATTTTCCAAGCGCTAAGGTAGTGCCGACGTTACCAGAAGAGCCGATTGCAACACGTCCGTCGCTGGTGATACGCATACGTTCCAATGACGCACCCGTACCTGCCGGAGACGTACCGAAGATCAGGCGTCCGGGCATGCTGTTGGTGCCGGGGGTGCCGTCTACTTCCACAGAAATGGAGGCTGCTGAAATGAAGGCAGTACCATCATCCCCTGAAAAACGCATAATACCTAGACTATCCCCACTTAAAACTACAGCATTAGTTCCGGGCGTTGTTGCACGACTCTTGTTGCAAGAAAGTCCGCCGCTACTTGTATCTGCGCGGTAGTTGTATGAACCGAAGACGCCACCAGCAATCCCATTTTGTACGGTTCCATAAATTTGAATGTATGGGGTTTGAAGTGAGGCAGCCGTAACCGAGGAAGTGTGTCCGACAAGCACCCGCCCTGCAGAATCAATTACAAAAGGCGTGTTGTCCGGGTTCCCAGAGTCCTCAACCAGCAGCGCATTACCCGTACCCGCTTGCGTGACGTGCAGAGCTGCATTGGTGTTGTCGGTAACGCTAACAACCTGATTGGCAGTGAACGTGTTGGTTGACGCGATCAGAGCGTAAGCAGCGCCAGGCAGGTAGGCCGCCACCCATGCCGATCCGTTGTAGGCGCGCATTTCACCGGCAGTGCTGTTGAAATACAGGGCGCCTGTCAGCAATGCATTTCCATCATTGTCTACCGTCGGGTTGCTTGCCTTTGCACCCAAGTAGCGATCATCGAAGGAGTCGTAGGATGCCGCAGCAGCATTAGCACTCGCCAGTGCAGCACTTGCCGAACCAGAAGCGCTTGTTGCGCTGTTGCCAGCGTTGGTCTCGCTAATCGCCGCAGCAGCTGCAGAGGCGGCCGCACTGGTGGCCGAGCCGAGGATTGAGTCGACATAAGCCTTGGTAGTTGCATCCTGGGCGCTGGTGGGATCTGCCATGCTCACGATCTTCTGTGAGCCCATGTTGATCTGGCCAGTCATTGTGCCGCCAGCTTTTGCCAGCAGAGTGCCGACCGTGGTGTTGATCTCGGTCTTCGTGTACGCGTCAGTGATCCCGTAGCCAGAAATCGTTGTCGGGTTTGTGCCAGCCGTTACCCGGCCATACACGTCCACGGTCACGGAGCGATAAGTCGCAGCAGACACGCCTGTTGTGGCAAGGTCAATGTTGTCTGCGTTGACGACGATGCGTGAACTCGATGCGGTGCCAACGTCCAGCGTGTTGCCAGACTTCGTCAGGCCGGCGCCAGCGGTAATCTGACCGGCCCCAGAGAACTGATCGAACGTGATGGACGTCGTGCCAAGCGTGCCGCCTGCAGAAACCGTGCAGACCCAACCAGAGTTGTCGTTGACCGTGCCTTGCTCCACAAACACGAACGCGCCAGGCAGCTCGGTCCATGCATCCGCGTCGGTTGAGCGGCTCCAGCTACCGGCCGCCACAACGTAGATCCCGTTTCCAGATGCGGTTGACTGGTTTTTGACCAGCACCCTGTCGCCTGCAATGACTGCCACGCCATCGATTGTCTGCGTACCAGAAAGCGTGATGTTGGCAGTGGTGGCAACCTTTACGCTGCCTTTGACATCCAAGCCTTGCGCAACACCGTCCACATACGCCTTTGTCGCAGCATCTGCATCTGCTGTCGGCGTTCCTAGGCCGGTGATTTTGTTGGTTCCCATGACAATGGCGCCGGACATCGTGCCGCCGGTGAGTGCCAAACGAAGTGCAGTCTGCGTATCAACATAGCTTTTGGTTGCAGCGTCGCTTGCGTTCGTGGGCGTAGACAGGCCGGTAATCGTCCCAGCTGTGCCGGAGTTCATGTCCAGCGTGCCGGTGATGGTCACACCGCTGAACGTGCTGGTGCCGCTGTTGGCGGTCACGTTTCCGGTCAGGTTGCCAGTTACGTCTCCGGTCACGTTGCCAGTGACGTTGCCTGTGACGTTGCCTGTCAGGGTGGCAGTAATGCCGGAGGTCGCAGAAAGCGTGGTAAACGCACCAGCCGCAGGCGTGGTGCCGCCAATAGTCGTGCCGTTGATTGTGCCGCCAGCGATCGTCACAGCGGATCCAAGGGTCACTGCGCCTGTCGCAGACAGGGTGGTGAAATTGCCAGCTGCTCGAGCAGTCGCGCCGATCGGGGTGCTGTCCAGTGTAGACGCCGTAATTGCAAGCGCCTGCAACGCCGATGAGGCAATCAGCGCATCACCAGCCGCGTTGACCATCGCCACCTTGTAACCGTTTCCAGCCAGGGTTGGCAGCTTCGTAAAGCCTGCAGTGACGAGGTCCAGCTCCGCACGCAGCGCAGCAGAAGAGCCTGGCGCGTTGGGCGCAGGGTAGGCTGAGTGATTGTAGTAGCTGTTCATAATTTCGCTTTCAAACTTGTTGCGTTTCTATTGGTTTTGCAGCGCAGGTGTAGCTCGCAAATTTTCTCATTATCTAAGCCCTCTGCGCATGGAATAGTGAACGATGATCGTGTTCACCGTGAACGGTTTGAATAATTTCGAAACGGAAGAAATCCGAATGGCGATGTTTTCTGCCGTCCCAGTTACCTCGACCTCAGACGGCGAGATGTCGCGGCCGTCCCATGCAAAGTTGTCCCAAGTGAATGAGTCCCAGTAAGACGCGCGAAGGTCGTTGCCGTAGATCTGATCGGCAGGCTGCTCGAGCTCAGGAGTTCTATACCCAAGGTCGTACGCAAACGAAAACTCTGCATACGAATCGCCGGTCATCTCCACGCTGGCTCGGCGATAGCGTTTCAAAATCCGCGGCGAGTTGATGCTGTTGTAAACCAATGTGATATTTGCCGAGATGTTTAAGCCGTCGAACGACGTGCCGGCATCCAGTGTGTAAACGAATCCATTGGTCGATCCAAAGTAGGACGTCTCTGCTCCATCGGCATTGCTACCATCCGAGCAGCACATGGCAGGGTTCGGGAACTGAACAGGGCCAGAGCCAATCAGTTTGCCGTTGGCGACCGTCATGTAGAGCCCTGTTCCGTCACTAAAGAACAGTCTGTACTGGCCCTTCTCGCGGTTTAAGACCGACGCCGTCGCAAGATGCCGACGAGCTTGGATGAACGGTCTAATGTTCATCGTCATCGAGTTTGAAAGGAAATTGCCGAAGTTCAGCGTTGTGCTCATGCCCATTACGCCGCGCTGGGAAAGCGCATAAGTCTGGTCAAGGTTCTGCGCGGTGTAACGCATTGCGCCGCTGGCGTTGTTGAAGTTCGACAGCTTGAAATCAGCTTCGCTGGATCCGTACAGAATCGACGTTTCGTTTTCTGTATAGATGCCCAGCGCGCCGCTTGACTGATCGCCAGGCAGCTGTGGCAAGTTCGTGATGTCGTCATTCATCGCTATCTCGCCAGCGCCAAGTACCGGGTCCCACACGTACGGGTTGCCAATGCTTGAGAATTGCAGCGAATGACCGAAAGCCAAGAACAGATGCTGCTTGTGCGCGGCGATGCAGGTAGGCGTGTCAGGCGACATGGCAGTCGCTACCGGCACCAAGTACGTGCCGTCAAATTCAAATGCACGGTTCTTGCCGTCGCAAAAGTAAAGCTTTTGATTGTCTTGACCGCCGCCAAAGTTGGCTATTACCGCTTGCACGCGCCCGCTAGGCAGCCATGTCATCTGACTCTGTGTGCCATCAACCAGTGCGTACTTCGTACCGCCCACGTTGATGTGCTCATTGTTCAGAAAGGTTCCTGTGACTGACGTAAAAATGATCCGACCAGAGGCATGCGTGGCGCCACCCCAAGATCCGCCAGAAACAATCACCCGCCTGGCAATACCTGTCGCTCCGCTTGTGTTGCCAACGACGGTTGTGCCATCAGCGATCTCTGTCGTTCCATCGTCAAACGCAAGCTCAATTCCAAGGGTGATCGCAGTCCACCCGCTTGCGCTGGACTTGTACATTGCCAGCGCTGTGTCGCCTGCATTGTTCCGCCACGCATAGACGTTGCCTTTGTAGTAGACGACGCCTCGCACATGGCCGGATCCTGGGACTGCTTGAATGTCAGACCGGTAATTGTCTGCTGCCAGCGATTTGTAGGTTGCATCCAGCAAGCCGTCAGCAACAAGATTGGAAATTGCGTTAATTGTCCCGACGCTAGAGGCGCCAACCAGAAGGCCTTCCGACTCTAAGAACGTACCGGTTTGTCTGGTGATGACGACATCGCCGCCAGAAACTGCAATGACCTTCCCAGTTGCGGATGATGTGTATCCTGTGACCGTGTTTCCAACGGCAACAGTTCCAGTCAGCGCGCAAGTCAGTACGCTGTACAGCGCAGCAGAAGGTGCCGGTCGGCCGTCAAAGCGTTCGTACCCAGCAATGCGGGTGTAGCCACCTGTGATTGAGCACTCAAAGTTTGCCGACCTGCGCATCACGCCAGGAGACAGGGACAGCGTCGGCGTGACCTGATCCAGTCCGCCACTAAGGCGAATCAGATCGTATTGAACTTGCGGGAGACTAGATGCCATGCCTCACCAACCTCACGCCAAAGGATTGCCAAGATAAACTTCTTGAAGCTGCTCATGTTCTAACTGAGTCAGCAGCGCTTGGTACTGAGATTGCGCTCGCTGGATGACTTCGCCAGCGGCCTCAAACAGCCCGTAATACAACATCGCCTTGTAAACAATCATCAAGTGGTAAGCATCCGGAAAATCAGGCTCGTCATCGTTTGCCGTGAGATCCCATGCCTTTTGCTGATACTCGCCACTGATGATGTACACATCATCGGGAATTTGGCCAAGCAAGATGGCCTTTCCCTGGGGGTTTTCACCAAACACCACTGGCCGGCCTTGCATCTGCAAGTTGAAGCGGTAAGTGTTGCGAAACACGTAGTATTCCCACTCGACCAACCACTGCTCGTCTTGAATGCCGATGCTCTTTTTCTGCGCGCGGAACGTGTCTTTGTACCAGTAGCGCAGGTCTGTCATCAGCTCGCTGGTCAGCGTGTTGGTGACAGCGCCGGGTAGGTAGTCTCCCGTGCCGGCGACCGTTTCCCACTGAAATTTCTTCCGCATCCAATTCCAAGTGTTGTGCAGACCCTGTATCTCCAGCCACGCTGTGTTGATCCAGTTGACCAAACGAAGGTTGGCGCCTGTCTGCGCAACAACAGAGGATGGTCCGGTGCCAGATGCACCCACCTCAGAGCTGAGACGCTGGACGAGCTGGAGATAATTCATGTCTTACACCGGGTTGGAAAGCATTTTACGAAGCCACGAAGATCCGTGCTTCGGGTTTGGGTCGTGCGATACAGAGAACGGATACGTGAGAGACAAGACGTTTTCTTCTTGGAAGCCCATCGAACCGTCTTGGTTGACGATCTTCCTCTGACGAACACGCGACTGCTTGGCTTGGGCCAGTACAGCAACGTGATACCGGCGAAGCCGCTGCGGCTCGCCGTTGCGCATCAAAAGACGATAGTCTCCATTGACGTTCACTTCGCAGAACTGCGCATCGTTTTCGTTGCCAGGTTCCATCAAGATGATTTCCAGCTCTTCGCGCATGAAAGCTTCTTCGTCAATTTGAGCTGTGCTGTACACACGATCGGTGTCGACCTCGTGACCGCCTTTGGCAACCTCGGATGCGGGCTGCACCTTGTTGACGATGTCCACGTCATCGGACGAAACACCACGCTTGCGTTCGTAGCTGTTGATCTTGTCAGTCATTGTTTGGTCTCCGTTAAATTGGGTAAAGCAGGGAGCCACCAAAAGGCGGCCCCCTTAAGCTGACGTTAAGCGGTCAGCGGATTGGCCGGAATGTCAGCCAGGTTGTAGAACGTATCGGTCACGTTGGCAGCGCCGAGGTCAGTCTGGCCAGGGGTGAATGTCACGCCAGCAGTCAGGCCAATGCGCAGGCCGCCGATCGGGCAAACGCCTGCAGGTGCGTCAGGCCATTGCAGAGCAATTCTGCCAGCAGCCAACTCAGCGTTGTCAACGATTGGACCAGGCAGGAGAGAAACGGCGCCAGCGGTATCCAGAAAGATGCCGTAGATGCGAGTCGATCCATTGACACCACCAGTGAATCCCCCGTTGACAGATTGAATGCCGCCGGCAGCAGCTTGGTACACGGTTGCACCGCTATAGCTGATGGCGATGTTGTCGGTAATGGCTTTGCTGTAAAACCGACCGTCGATGACGTAGTTAATCGCGGTAGCAATCTGGATGGTGTTGGCGTTTGTGCCTTCAGCCAAACCGCCGCTGTTGAGCGCGATCGTGAGACCACGGTTTAAAGATTGATTGTCAGACATGGTGTTTCCTTTCAGTCAGTAACGAGTGCAGCGACGGTGGCCGCGTAGTTGGTGTCAGTCACGCCAGCGTCAGCGTCAAGCTTGACAGCGACGGCCTGAAGAGCATCGACGACCGCCGCCAAGAGAATTGCCAACTCTTGGCGATCGCCCGCGATGGCAAGCGCATTGACGCGTTGTTTTACGGATTCAGAAGGCATATTTGTTCCTTTGGTGAAGCTAGGGCTTGCGCCCTAGATATTCATCACAGTGCCGAGCAAGCGACCTCGATGCGCACCATCCAGTTTTCGTTCAGGCGCACAGCGTTCTTGTAGAAGTTTGCGCCCACATAGCCAAACTGGCCCATCGGGTTGGCGTGCGTGATCTGCTTTGCAGGCAGGTAGATCGGCTGAATGGCGTTCATGCCCTTCAGTGCAACCTGACCCCAAGCTTCTTGCGCGATCACCATCACTGGGTACACGTCGGCAGTGGTGCCTGCGCTACCGCCGTTGGACAGGAATGTGCCTGCGGTTACAGTGCCGCCGGCCGACAGGAACGGACGGAAGTACGGGCTCGTGATGATGCGGAAACGCTCGACCGTGCCGACCTCGCGCTCATGCACAGGCTTTTGTGAACCGTAGCGAGCCACTGGCACAAAGTTGGTCAGGTTACGGAAGTCGGCTTCCATGTCGGTGTGAATGAACACCAGATAGCCAGGCTCAATGGCTGAGGTGCCAAAGTTCACCGAGCCGGCGAGCTTTTCTGTCACCAGTTGAGCGTGAGCCGACTCAAGCTGACGGGCAGCTTGGCGCAGCTTGTTCAAGCTAATGCCAGTGTTCACCGAGGTGCGTACCGTGCCGTTGGCAAATACCACGTTAGTGCCGCCGCGGACCACGCCGTAGGAGATCAACTCTTCGATCGAAGCCATGTGCTCACCGACCAGCTTGACCATGTCGCCGGGGATGTCGTCCTCGTACATGTTCTCAGCCTTGCTGGAAAGCTTCATCAGCACGCCGTACTGCTGCAGAGTGACCTGCACGTCTTGGTAGCTGATGGTGCGCGAGCCGGGGGTCACGCCTTCTTGCAGCAGGTAGTTGCTGGTGTTGATGTTGGGAGCGCCATTGGAGCCAGCGTCGATCGGAAGAGCGCGGCGGAACACTACGGTGTCCGTCTTGTTCTGGGGGATCTGCTTCTGCGTACCGAAGGTGCTCAGAACTTTGATGGGCATGGCGTGTTTGAGCATTTCACGCTCGGCCATGATGAGGTTCCGTGAGGGAACTAGGGAATAAGTTTGCATGATCAATTACCTTTTTTGTCGATCAAGTTCATCTAAATAGCGCCAATACTCTTCAGGCGACATGTCCTCTACGGCTTTCTGGCGCATGTTGCTGCCAGACCTGCCTGAAGGAATTGCTGCTGCAGAGTTAAGGCGCTGCGTTCTTTGTGCCGTTGCCGACTTCATGGTCTCGGAATGCAAATCCAGCAATCTGATTGCATCCTGCGGGCTTTCGCTCGCCGCAAGCATTTGCACTTCTCGAGGCTGGCGTTGCATCCAGCCCATAAACTCTGGCGATTTCACACGATCCTGCCAACCAGGGTGCCGGATTTCGACTGCCACTTCGCTGCGCAAGCGACCAATTTCCGCTGACGTCACGCCGGGCTGAGTCTGCTGTGGCATTGCTGCCTTCAGCGCTTCCATCTGCTCGTTTAACGCTGCTTCCATCGCCTCCGCAAATTCCGGGTAGTCGCGCTTCAATGACTCCATCGCCTTGGCGTTGCTCTGCGCTGCCCGGATCTCTCCGGCACTCGGCGCTTCGCCACCCTTGGATGAGACTTGTTGAGCCGCTTGAAGCTGCTGCTTCATTTGGCTACCTAAACCTCCGATGTGTCCTTCTGCATTTCGTAGACGTTGCGTGACTTGGCCAAGCAGCGACTCAAGTCCAGAGATCTTGTCCATCAATGCCTGCTCGCTCGTCTGCGCTGGTGCATCACCTGCCCTTGGTGCATCGGCCTGTTCGGCGGGTGCGGGGTAGGTGGCCTCAGCCAAAGCGGGGGCGTCTACTGGCGGCTCGTCGTGCGCATCGATTTCGGGCTGCGCGCGGCCCTCATCCTCTGCGTCCAACTGGTCCCAGATCTTCTTTGCGTCGTCTTGCGGGTTGGTGGTTTCCTGTGTTGTGTTCATTTGGGTGGTCGTCTCACTTTTTGGCCATCACTGGCCGGGATCGTCGACGCTTTGAGCAAGCTCTTCAGGGTCGACTGCTGGACTCAGGCTGGCCTCGTCGGCCAGGCTGAGAATCTTTTTCAGCTCCGCTATCCCACCTCGAATAGCGGCTGTTTTTTCTGGGCCATACGACAGCGAGTCGTTCAGCTCTCGCAGCTCGTCGATGCGTGCTTCAACGTGCTGCGACAGCCGCCTCCATGCGGGGGACCGAAAATCTTCTGTCTTCATCTGCGCCAAAAGAAAAGGGCGTCCGTTTAACTGGACGCCCTATCAAATTCAACCAAGGAGAGTTTGGGCCGCGCTCTGAACGCTATTACCCGGAGTTGATAATAGCATTGTGATATTCGCCGCGCAAGATTTTTATCGATTCATCATCCGGCCGACGTTTAAAATAAATCCGCCGCCCCGCGTACCTAAAACGGTTACTCCAAAAGCCGCAAAAGCATCGCTGCCAATTTCCAGCGCAGTCATTGAGCCAGTGACATTCACATTGCCAGAGGCTGTGAGCGCATCCAAGCCTGTCTCTGTTGCTGCCAACGATCCATTGACCAGCAAAAAACCGGAAGAATAAAATAGATCGTTGCCTGATTCGCTTGTTGCAAGAGTGCCACTGATGTAAACATTGCCGCTTGCATTGGCAATATCTTGCCCGGTCTCAATGACGGACATTTCGCCATTCACCAGAACTTTGCCGATTGCAGTTACAAGATCGGTCCCTGATTCTGTTGCAGCAAAATTGCCATTGATTAACAAGTCACCGGAAGCGGAAAAAATATCGCTTCCGTTTTCTGTTGCAGTCAGCGCGCCATTGACAAATACTTTGCCGGTTGCGCTAGCAATATCTGATCCGCTTTCGCTTGCAGAAAACGCACCTTTAACGTAGACATTGCCAGTTGCCGTGGCCGTGTCGTTACCTACCTCGGCAACAGCAAGCGCGCCTTTGACCAGCACTTTACCGACCGCGCTAGCAAGATCGAAACCGCTCTCGCTTGCGGTAAGCGTTCCTTTGACAAGAACTTTTCCAGTCGCAGCAGCGGTGTCGGCTCCCGTTTCGCTGGCAGCAAGAGTGCCGTTGATGTAGACCTTGCCACTTGCAGCGGCGGTGTCGTCACCAGTCTCTGAGGCAGCAAAATCGCCAGTGATGGCTGGCAGCGCGGCAGACCAGCCGGCAATGAACCCGCCGAATATGTCTGCGGGCTGGTTCGGTTGTTCGGGTGCTGCCGGTTCAAAAGGCTGGCCCAGCGGCAGCGGTACAAGGCCCCACTGGTCAGCCATAATTTACCCGATCAATTGAACTCGTCCCACTTCACCGTGACAATGATGCGTCGTGTGTCCGACGCCGTGCCCGCATCCGGCTGGAACATTGCGATTCCCTCGCCAGCCCGGAGGATGATTTGATTCTTTTCGATGTCCTCAAACCATTCATCCATCTGCGGGGGCGTGTACCCAACGGCAGTTGCGCTTGCTACTGGCAGGGAACAAAGCATGTCTGCGACCGCAGTAATTGTCATGCCGGTTGATGCCGTGCGAAGTGAGCCAGTTGCAGTAGGAAAAGTGCTATCTAGCTTGCCCGGAGTAATCGACGCTCCAGATGCCGTCCCGGTGAAGGTAAAACGCTTCCATAGCAACCTTGGAGATGTCGGCGCTGCCAGCGCGGAGCCGAGTTGCGACAGCACCTCAATTGCCGTAAGCGCCATATTTGTCGTGTTGCCAATTGGATTGATGACGTATATAAACGACGTTGGAAACGTCTGCGCCGCTGCTTGGATCGTGAATACGCCAGAATGCGCAATATAGCTGCCGCGCATGTCTCGGGTGCTGGACGCGACAAAAAAATGTTCATGCACCGTATCAGCGCCGATGACGCGAGTCTGCGTGCGCATCTTCTTTCCAGTGTTGCCAGAATCGGTAGGTAGTTGGGCAAAACCTGCAATTGGTGCGACCATGTCTTACCTCACGCGTGAGTAATAGTTGCGCTGTTGATCGTCACCGTCTGGCCAGCGGTAATACTCACGCTGTCCAGATTGATGTCGCTGCCGGAGGTGCCCACAGTAAGGCCGGTCACAATGTCCGTCCCGCCGCTTGCGGTGCGAATGCGAGCAGCAGCAGCGGTGCCAGTGTTGTCGGCGCTGGTGTCAGAGCGCGGGAAGCCCGAGAAAGTCAGCACGCCGCTGGCAGCGGTGCCAGCGGGGTTTGCCAAAGCAATTGTCGCCAGCACGGTTCCCATGCCAGTAGTGCCTATTTCCAGCACACCTGTAGTGCCGATTTGAGTAACGACTGCCTCAAGTCTGGCGTTCTTTACTGCGGTTGTGTAAATCACTGCCATGACTCACTCCTTGATCAGCCAACCACCGATTTAAGGGCGGACAGCTTTTGTTTGTATTCGGCTTGCAAAGCCTCTGCAGCCGCCTGCGTGGCAACAGCCTGCGCCACTCGTTTTGCTAAATCGGCTTCTGCACTAGCAAATGCTTCGTCGCGTTTATTGTTTTGTTCTGCAGCAGCATTGACGACAGCCTTGGCGTTAGCCAATGCTTCGCGCTCAGTGGCCATCCATGCGTCAAACTTGTTTCGCTCTGCAGCTATCTGGCCGCGCACAGCTTCTGCCTCTGCCACAGCTGCTGCTGCCTTGCCAGCTTCTGTTCGAGCAGCGGACAATTGCTGAGATGCTTTTTCCTCTTTCTTTTCCGCTTCAGCCAAAATCTTATCTGCTGCGTCCTGAGCAATCTTGGCCTTTTCAATTTCTTTGCTAGCTGCTTCTTGCGCAGTTTTAATTTGTTCGACAACGGCTTTAAGCTTGCTCGGGTCTCTAGCAAGTTCAATAAATGTTAAAAGGTTTGCTGCAGTATCGACAGAAACAGCCGATGGGGTGATGTGGATATTCATTATAAACTCCTGTTAAGTGGATACGATTACCGCAATTTTAAGACCCGGCGTAACGCCGATATACTCAGTGCCTCCAGCCCCCATTCGCATGGAAGCAGAAGACGCTATGGGGTTTGATCCAACAGAAATGCGGCAGGCTGCATCTGCGTGCAGTCGAACAAATCTGGTCACATCTGAAAGCACGCCAGACTGAGCGGATGATGCTGCAATACTGATTTGCTGATTTCTGATGCTAGGCTCTTGTCCAGCCATGATCAGGCTCCCCCGACCGGCTGAAGCAAGCTCTCCGTACTCTGTGATGTCCAATAAAGGCATTGAAATACTCCTTAAATTCCTGAGCCTTGTCTGGCTTTGATAGCAGCTTCGGCATTGAACAGTTGATTTTTTTGATCAAGCTTTAGCATCTCAAGCCGCTCTTTGCGAGTCATCTCTTCGCGAGTCATCACGCCGTCCTGCTCCATTTTGGAAATAGCCAGCTCGCGCTCAAATTGCCGCTCAATCATCGATTGCTCAGCTTCGGAACGCTCGCGCTCGATCTGGTACATCGTGTTTTGCTGCTTGGTTTCCATCTCTGCCTGAGCAAGCTGCGAGTCAACCGCGCGCTGCTCCTTGCGGTCCTCGATGTCCATCTGCTTACCTTGCAGCGCCATCTGCGCCACGGCGATCCTCGGATCCTCCGGCGCGCCCTGCTGAGCCTGCTGCTCCATTTCCTGCTTGACCTGATCTTCAGTCTTCATGATCTCGTCAGGGTTGACTTTGAATGCCTTCAGGATCGCTTTGAGTTCTTCCCGCTCATTGAGCAACGGGATGTAGCGCGGATTGTTCGTGATGTTGGCCAGGTTCAGCAGAGCCTGGTTCTGGATATCGCGCTCAATTAGGGCCGTGCTGCCGCGAGCGTCGATCTCAAAGTCCCCCTTAATCTTTGGATCAGGATCGCTTGACATCTTCCAGTCGTAGTAGCGCGCAATGTGCGGCCGAGTGACGTTGTCGTCGTACAGCTTCACTCGCTGGCGCAACACCGCGTTGGCGTTGTTGTAAAGCATCACCATGCCGCCGACTGTCTCTGGTGCGCTACCCTGCTCGCCACCCATGATCTGCGGCATGCTCGACTCTACATCCGCAAACTGCATGGCAGCCTGCGCAATCGACAGCAGTTCCTGCAAGTGCGAGTTGAATTCAAACACGCTGAAAGCTTGGCGCACGTCGACCAAATCATCTTTGGCCAACCAGATCTTGTTCGGTGTGATCTCCCACGAATTGTTCTGCGGGATGACCATGCCTTTCTTCATCACGATCTGACCGCCCAGGGAGGTGCGGCCGTTGTCCATCACCTGCCGCCAGGCAGAATTGACCACGCGCTGCTGGTGTTCGAGCTCATCCGGCAGGCCAAAACCATAGGGACTGCTGTCGCTTTTGCGCCAGCACCAGACGTCCACCGGCAGCGTCTGGTCCGCAACCCAAGAGGGCATAGCGCCAACGATTTTGTCATTGACAATCACCAACACGCCAAAGCTTACATCGGTCAGCGGATCACCCGTGCGAGAGGACAGCACTTCCATCTCATCCGGCTCAATCTCGCCGTGGTACGTCCACATCTCGTAGCTGTCTTCCTTGATGGTCTCGCGCAGCACGCGACCCTCTGCCACGCGGACGCGGTTCGGCGGCTGGCGCAGCACCTCGCGGACCGCATCGGGATCGAAGCCAGGCAAGCCAACCAACTGACGCAACTCCTTGCGCGTTACGTTGCGACGGAAGAAGAAGCCACGTCCACGCTGGTGGTCGTTACCGCACGACGGATCAAAGAACACATCCCACGGATCGAGCCGCATGCTGGCAGGAACAATCGATTCGTTGATCTGCAGCGTCTGCGTTCCGTCCGGCTGCGGTAGCCAGACCTTGCTGGTTTGGCGCGCCGGGAATGGTCCGTACATCACCATCGTCCCCAAGCGCACGCCGTCCTCCAGCCCCTTGCGGCTTTCGCCGTTGAACTTGCACTCGGTCAGGCTGTCATCAATCGACAGTTCCATAGCGGCAGCGGTCTCCTTGGCTGCCTTCATCACAACCTGCGCTTCTTCGTTGGCCGTCATTCCGGTCGGCTCGCCCGTTTCAGGGTCTACCGTTGGCGCGTTGCTGCCGACCATTGATGCGACGTCGGGGATCGGTGTTGGCTTCAAGCCCCAATTCCTATCGTCCACCGGGAACAGTATTTCGCACATGCGCGCCACGGCCTGGTCGACTTTTGGGCGCACGATGTTGATCACCACGCGAGAGCGGTTTCCGTCCTGCGCTTTGCGCGCAGGCGGCCCGTTGCGCAGGGTGTTCTCAAACTCTCCCATGCCCATCTCGCGGGAGTCGCCGAAGTACAACTGCGCAGAACGGCGCCAGCGCTTCTCGACGTCCGACGTGCCGCGATGCTGCACCCATTCATCGCGCATTTTGGTGAACATGCCGTGCAGCTTCTCGACCTCAAGCTTTTGCATTTGCTCGAATTGCTCTTCGGTCATCATGTCATCGCCGACCATGTAGGCGACGTTTTGCGGAGTGTCTTGTTTGCTCATATTCATCTCAGTAAGCTGTAATTTCGTCAAACGCCTGCCACACCATGCTCTCGCCAACTGGCACGTTCCACTCACTGGTTTCGCGCTTGACTGGGTAGGCGAATGTCAAGGCCAGCGAGTCGGCGCGGTCAGGCGATTTGATGCCGCGCTTTTTGGCGTCGTCCTTGCTTTCGATGAGCAGCACGCCTCCGCGGTAGCTGTACTGCAGCGCGGTCAGGTCGGTAATCAAGTCGTTGTCGTTGGGAATCGATGCACCAGCCTTGATCCATTCGCGCATGTCCCGCCACATCCTGGCGCGCAGGTTGTAGTTTTCTCCGTCGTCCATACGCAGGCTGGAGTTGACATCGACCACAATGTCGCCGAAGTCACGGCGCAGCATGTCGGCCACGCCGGCGCCGATGCCGATGGAGTCGACCGCAATCTGAGCAACGTCGCCCAGCTGCGCGCGGATCTCGTCTTTGGCTCGTCCGTAGACGTCGACGGTATCAAGCTTGCCCACGACAACCTGGCGCATCAGCACCCTTCCCTGCCGGAAAGTGAAGCAGGTCTTGTCGTTTCCAAAGCGGGCCACGTCGATGCCCATGATTACCGGACCCTGCGCCATGATGTCGGCTGGCCCCTTGCGGCTGGCAGCAGACACCACCTCGCCAGGGATATAGGCGTTGGACACCGAGGCCGTGTAGCTTCGATCAATTTCCTGCGCAACCACTACCGGGTCGAGCTTTGCCTTCTGCATGTCGTACCAGGCATCGTCCTTGCGCGGGTCGTCGCGCCAGTCGAACACGAACTTGGGCGTTTTTCCATCGTGCGCTTTACGGTAAAACGGATTGCCTGCGCCGTTTGGTGTCGATACGTAGATGCGGCAGTTGGAAGTCTGCGATAGAGCGGCGTCTGCCTGCTCGGGGCGCTCAAGAAACGCAGCTTCGTCGACGAAATAGATGCTGGTCCGGTTGCCGCGACCAATGTTGTCACCGGCCTCGCCAGTGATGAACGCCCCGGTTGCGCGGTTCTGAATCTTCATGAACGGCGCGTCCTTTTGCGGATCCCAGCTTCCTGGTTGAAACTCTCGCGGCAGCAGGTTGATGAACTCGCGCACCTTCCAAAACAGTGAGGCCGGGTTGCCAATCTGGTCGACGTAGTCTTCCTTGCGCGAGCCAAAGCCAACCACTGTGCCGGTCTTGAAGAGCATCATCCACGCAGCAAAACCCACGCAAAGCCATGACAAGCCCATGTCGCGAGACTTCTCCACAACGCCATCTTCGCGGTTTAGCCAGCGCTGTAGCAGCCAATCAATGAACTCGCGCTGCCGCTCGAACAAGACGAACGGCACGACAGTGCGCATGCCGCGCTCGGCCAGACGTGGGTCGAACGTCATTCCAAAGTCGTTAATGAAGTCCGCCGGATGTCCGGCGTAGTAGTCGATCAGGCGGGGAATAATCTCTGGCTGCTCGCGCATGCGCTGGATGCGCGCAACCCTGACCTCGAAGACCTTCTCGTAATCAGGCTTTGCCCAGTCGAAGTCTGGATAGGCGTTGGCCATCACTCGCCCCTGATCAGGCGTTCGTAAGCCTGTTCCGCCGTCAATGACAAGTCGGCTTTGATCTCCAACGCGCCTCCGTCCTTGCCGGTGAGCTCGAGTGAAGCCTTGTCGTTGTAGGCGCTGTTGAGCTTGGCGGCTATCTTCAGGTTAGTATCGATGGCGGCTTTAAGGCCCGAAGCATCGCCGATGGCGGCCGCTTGCCGGCCATAGTCGAGCGCCGCATCTATCAGGTTGTGCGATCGCAGGATGTTTGCGTTTGCGTACGTCTCGCGCGTCTCTTCCGATTCCATCAAGATGGACCGCAATTTCCAGCCAGCAACCTTGAAGTTCAGGTCTTCCGCGATCGATTGAAACGACTCGCCCCAGACATAGCGGTCAAAGACCTCATCGGCAACGGCCAGGATGCTGGCCTTCAACTCGTCGGCTGCCCGGCGCTTGGACTCGACGTGCAGCGCGGGGCCGATGTTCGTCGGCTTGTCGTTTTTTGTTCCGCGCTTGTCCATGCTCGTCCTGAATTTTGGTGGCCCCGCAACATCCGGCATTCGTGGGAGACGGGCACTGCAACCGGAGCCGGGGGCCGTAGAAGACAAAAAAGCCCGCACAAGGCGAGCTTTTGTCGAGACGCAATGTCCCGCAGCCGATACTACATCAATGCTATACGTCGGTCAATCATCTAAGGTTTGCGGCAAACGCGTCAGTCCTTGACGAGTGCAAAGCGCCAAAAAACGGATGGCTGCCTGGCACGCCTCGCGGTTGCTTTCGATACCCCACTCCTTGCGGATGTAAAGGATCGCCGCAGACACATCCGTGTCAAGCCCAAGCTGAATCTGGCGCGTACCTCGAGTCCTGCGGAACTTCTGCTGCCGCTCGGCGTTCGTCATCGCGTGCGGCTTGCGAGAGCGAAAACCCATCTTCTGATGCAGACTGTCACTCATGGCTTTCGGATCTCGCCATGACGCACAAAGCGGTCATCAAAACACCAGCCGCTGCCCCGATAAACATCCCAAGAATAAACATGATCACGTTTCATCTCCACTGTATTTCAATGCTTATGATGCCACCTTGTTGTTAATCATGTCTATCAGTCTTGATATATCCGATGATCGGTTTGACTTGCTCGCGTAGATGCTTTTTGCTTTGCGCTCCAGACACGCTTGGCAAATCCACCTGGACGTGGTGCGCAATCGGCGCAACTGACCAGTGCTAGAGTCACGCATGGCCTGGCAGTTGGTGCAAAACCTTTGGCTTTTGTCTTCTGTCACGGATTCCACTGAGTGCTTCATGGCTTTTTTCCTGTAATTTTATCCTTGATGCTTGCTGGTATTTTCGGCTTTGGACACCACCCCAAGCAATCGTCTGTCCAGTTGCCTACGATCAGCACGCCGCCAGGATTCAGTAACAGCAAGCTGGACGCGAGCGGCGGCGGGTCGATGTCCGGATCTCGAAACCAAAGTGCGTCCGTGGTTATTGGGCGGTCATTCACTTTTGCACCTCTTTTGCCAGGTACCTAAGCTCAACTGTTTGCGCAGCTTCGCGCAGCTTTGACACGTTGGTCTTCTTCATTACCTCGATCGCGATCGCAACAAAGGTTTCCAGTTCTGCGCGCTCCTCATCTCCCCACCCGATCAATCCAGCGACCGCGGACTGAAGTCTTTCGTCCTTCAGCCTGGCTGTGTGTTCGACCAGATACTCGAGCTCTTCTCGATGTATTGACGAGCGCTGCTGCAGCAACTGGGTCATGCGAGCCGCCTGCTCGGCGACAAAGCTTGATGACGGGCGAATTCGCTGCATCACAATTCCCTTGCTCGGTTTTTCAGCTCAAGATCTCGCAGCTCTGTAAAGCAGCACTGCCAATTCGCGCGGCCAGAGTAATCGCGCCCTACAAGTGCGCGAAAGTTCATCCAGTCGCAAAGTTTTTGTTTTAACCATTTCATGTCTTTTCCCCTTTTAGTTTTGGCGTCTGCCAAAAATTTTTTGACGTTATCACGGACAAACTTCTCGGTTACTGCTGCAGAGCTGCCCGCAACGCTTTCATTACGTTCGCTCGATCAGCAGCGCGGCCAGATTCAAATGCTTCGAGTGCTGCAAGCGCCGCTGTTTCAAGTGCCTCAAATTGTTTTGTTGCGGCTAGCAACTCATCGGGGGTAAAGAACCCCCCGCCAATGTGAACGCTCTCTTGATTGCGTGCCGCGTGCTTCATGTTTGCAATAAGCGTTTTCATACCTTTTCCCCCGTGGCCTTATTCACTGCATCTCGCGCTTTGGCGATGCGATCGATCAGCGCCTCAATCGCTTCCTTGGCTTCATAGTCTGTAGTGAATTGCGCATCGATCTTGAGCAGCGGCAGGCATTCGCCAAGCAGGTTGAACAGAACCTTGCGGGTGCCTTGCGCGTGCGCCAATGCTGCGCAGTGCTCGTGTACGTCCTGCTCAAGTACCCTAATCACAGCTTCGCGGCGCGCAATGATGTCAATCGCCTCGTTCAATGCGGTGTTGGTGTCGGAAGCTGGGTTCACTTCTTGCCTCCGTCGTAGCTTCTGGCAAGCTTTGCTTCAATCAGGGCATCGCTGAGGTTGCGGCCGTCATCGAGGATGATCTCGGCGAGGTAGTAGCCCCACTTGCTAACCTTTTCTGTCCTGATCTTCACCAGCTTTTCGAGCACGGCATCGCGGACAAAAACACGCGCTTCGGTGTATCCGTCCTGCCCACGCTCGGGGGTGTCGATGCGGGCAAGTCGCATGCGCTGGCGTGTGCTGGTTTTGAAGCCGAGATCAATGACGGCATCGATGGTGTCGCCGTCAACGACGGCTTCGATTCGTGCTGTGTATTCGTACATGGTTATTTCTCTCCTCCAGTTGCTTTGCTCACTGCGTCTCTCGCTTTGGCGATAAGCATGGCGGCGTTAGCCTCGTCTGGTCCGTCAAAAATTCCCCTTAGCAGGCCTTGCAGTGCTGCCAGTAGATCAGGTGCGGCGGCGATTAGGCGGGCATTTGCTACTCGAAACTCGTCGCAATCAATGTTCTGGTCCGGCAGGTAGTAGCCGTCCTCATCTGTTTCGGGGCACTGGCCGTCTGCGTAGTAGCTCGCTGGATTGATTGTTACGGTCGTGTGGGTGTGCTCCATAACCATGTATCGCGTACACCCTGAAGCGTTGCGCTCCATGCCAACCATCCACGGTCCCGGCGTGTGTTTGTTCATTCTTTCTCTCCTATGCCGTGTGCGCGCTCGATGGCTCGGGCAAACCTCATGCATAGCGCAGATTTGTATCCGTGGCTTTTCCAAAGTGCGCGCATTTCCTCCTCCGTCAGCGGCTTGCGCTGGGGCGGGGCGGTGCGAAGATTGAACGCAAACTCAGAAAGTCGTAAAGCCAATGCTTTGTCCGTTTTACCATGCGACAACAACCCCGCAGCCGTCACAACATCAGTCAAGAATTGACTGAACTTAACCATCTCATCATCCGTCAGCGACTTGCGCTGTGGTGGAGCGGTGTAGAGAGGTCGGGCCTTGCTGTAAATTGCGTGCGGTTTATGTAGCCACATCAACTCGCCGTTTGTACCAATACACGCCACCGGTTCCTGCTCCGGCTGTGCCAGTCTCTCGCGTAGGGCGTCGATGGCTGCTTCGTGGGTTTTTACGCCTTCCCAATACACAACACCATCAGCACCGAACGGGGCTTTTGTATTGCTTTGCTCCAACGCCTCAAGCGCCAGCTCTAATAGTTCTCGGTCAGTCATTTCTCCCCCTTCTTGTTTAATCGCTCACTAACTATCTCGGCGCACTGCTCAACAAACAAGCTGGCGTTTTCCCATGCCTCCTCTGGTGTTTTGAATTTGAACCCGGCATCGGTAGCGACTCCACCACCGTAGACTGTTCCCATCCAATAGGTTTGCAATTTGCCGTTTTCGACAACCTGAAATCGCTCGGTGTTGATGTCGCTGTGCAATGCCATTGCATACGCGGAAATTCGGTCAGTCATTTCATCTCCCTTGCTCTGATGGCTGCTAAAAAATCTTGCCCATCGAATTTTTTGTCAATGTCATCGCGCATTTTCTTACGAGCCTCACGCTCGGCTG
>Ga0181346_1000167_pt1 | contig 26782 bp, 28 predicted proteins | sample Su13VDMM15DN_FD_130100 | JGI IMG/M metagenome (GOLD analysis project Ga0181346, IMG submission 130100) | Freshwater viral communities from Lake Michigan, USA - Su13.VD.MM15.D.N | ecosystem: Environmental > Aquatic > Freshwater > Lake | place: USA: Michigan | collected 2013-07-15 | reverse complement strand
TGAAATTGTGGCAAATTGTCCTGCTGTTTTATATTGATTATTGTAGCTACTTATTAATACTCCTATTCCAGATCCAGTTATTTGAATTTGTCCTGCGCCAATTTGAATTATAGAAGCATTAAATCCTGTAGCATTACCACTAATTATTGTGCCAGTAATTGTTGATGATGAATTGGCTAATATCATATCTGAATTAAAAGTATTAGAAATAGTAAAATTATTATTAACATTAACCATCTCTGGAACAGCCCCAAAAACTTTTTTATTTGAAAAATATACGCCACTAGCAAAATCTAACGTTAAGGAATGGGCGCTAAATGAATTATGAGCTCGATTTTCACCATCGCCAAGTACTGCTGCTCCAGAGTGGCCTAATTGAACTACAGAACATCTGCCTCCTGGTATATAACCAAAATTAGATAAAACACAATTTTTTTCACCTCCACCAATAGTTGAAGAAAGTGAACCACAACATATTCGATTATAACATCCTCCGCCAACCGTAGAGAAATTTGAAAGACAAAACGCAAGATTACAACATCCTCCACCAATAGTTGAAAAACATGAACAGCAAGCACAATTACGAAGTCCTCCACCAATAGTTGAAGAAAATGAACAGCAAAGTGTATTATTACCTCCTCCGCCAACAACCCCTAAACAGGAGTCAGTTGTGCAATTATAGCATCCTCCACCAATAGTCGAAAAACATGCACAATTACAATTTTTTGTTCCTCCACCAACATTTCCATAATTGCAAATTGCACGATTACAACATCCTCCACCAATATTTGAAAAAGGTCCAGCTGCACAATTGCAACATCCTCCACCAATTGCTGAAAAATTTCCATTTGCATTATTACAACATCCTCCCCCAACAGTAGCTGTGCAGCACGCAATATTGGTAGATCCTCCACCAACTGTTGCTGCTGCTCCACAAGCAATATTACAAAATCCTCCGCCAACAGTACCACAAACGCATGTTGATCTATTACAAAATCCTCCACCAATAGTTGAACTAGTTGAATTAGAACATATGCAATTACAACATCCTCCACCAATATTTGAAAGAGAAGAAAATATTCGATTATAACATCCTCCAGCAATAGTTGAACCATTTCCAGAAACAGTACAATTGCAACTTCCTCCACCAATAATTGATAATGGTGATGAGATTAATATATTTTTAAATCCTCCAACTATTGTTGATGATTGAAAACTAGTGATGGAACCACAGATTCTATTATTATATCCTCCACCAATGATTGCAAGATTATCACCAGCAATATTACAACATCCTCCACCAACAAAAGACAAATTTCCACTTGCAAAATTGCAAGCTCCTCCACCAACTGTTGAACCACAGCAACATGCCCTATTACAAAATCCTCCACCAATTGTTGCAAGATTGGCACATGCAATATTACAACATCCTCCACCAACTGTTGCAAGATCGCAACATGCAGTATTTCTATATCCTCCAGCAACTGTTGCACCAAAACAACTTACAGTATTATAAGATCCTCCACCAACTGTTGTGGAACTGCAACATGCAACATTAGAGCGCCCTCCAGCAATTGTTGCACCACAGCCCTCTGCACGATTACCAGTTCCTCCAACAACTGTTGTACCCAAGCAAGCTGCTCTATTACAAAATCCTCCAGCAATTGTTGCACTAATGCCACATACAGTATTACAACATCCTCCACCAATTGTTGCATTTTCGCAACATGAACAATTACAAAATCCTCCACCAGCTGTTGCATGATTGCCATATGCAGTATTACGACATCCTCCACCAACTGTTGTACCCAAGCAAGTTGCTCTATTATAAAGTCCTCCACCAACTGTTGCAAGATTGGCACATGCCCTATTACAAAATCCTCCAGCAACTGTTGCGCACCTGCAACATGCAGTATTACAATTTCCTCCACCAATGGTTGCATCAACACCACATGCACAATGACGACATCCTCCACCAATTGTTGCTCCAGAGGCACTCACAAAATTACAACATCCTCCAGCAATTGTTGCACTAATGCCAAATGCACAATTATAGCATCCTCCACCAACTGTTGCATGATTGCCACATGCAGTATTACAACATCCTCCACCAATTGTTGCATTTTCGCAACATGCCCTATTTTGACTTCCTCCGCCAACTGTTGCATGATTGCCACATGCACAATTACAATTTCCTCCACCAATAGTTGAATTATTAAAACATGCAGTATTAAGACCTCCTCCACCAATAAAACTATAATTTCCACATGCATTATTACTGCATCCTCCAGCAACTGTTGCTGCTGCTCCACAAGCAATATTACGCTCTCCTCCACCAATTGTTGCAAGATTGGCACATGCACTATTTAGACTTCCTCCACCAACTGTTGCATTATCGCAAAGTGCAATATTACAACATCCTCCACCAATAGTTGAAGAAAATCCAACTGCACAATTACGAGTTCCTCCACCAATTGTTGAAAAACAATTAAATGTAGCGTTACAAGATCCTCCATCAATATTTGAAAAAATTCCAGATACAATATTGCAACATCCTCCACCAACAGTTGAGAAATTTGCATTTACCCTATTACAATTTCCTCCTGCAATAAAAGCATAGTTTCCACTTACATAATTTCCACTTCCTGCAGAGATTCCTATCCAATTTCCAGAAGCAAAATTATTATCTCCGAAAAAACCAGTCTTTGCACTCAAACGATCAAGAAAAGTTTTATTACCAGATATAAGTTGATTACCAGTATTATAGACCAAATTGTTAGCTAAAATATTTCCAACTACTTGTAATTTTTCAGAAGGACTATCTGTACCTATGCCAACTTTACTATTAATATAAGCATTATTTGCTAAAATGTCTCCAGTAACTCTTAAATTCGTTCCACTTATAAATATTGGAGAATTAATAAAGTTAATATTAGTGCTATCAAATGTCATATCTCCAACGCCACTAAGATTTAATGCTGTATCTATAACATTAATTTGTTGGCCAGAGAAAGTTGTAATACCTGTAAATTTTTTATTACCACCTATGTCTTGATTGCCAGTATTAAAAACTAAATTAGGTGCAATAGCTTCATGAGAAAATCTTCCGCTATTAGCTATTAATGTTTTAGCTTTAAAAATCTGTGCCATTTTCTTTTTATTCCTTTTGTTGGTTTTTAGGCCAAACTGTCGCTTTTTATGGCGAACTAAAGAGTAAAAGAATTATTAATTCTATTATTCTAGTGAATATTACACTAGTTTAATTTTGTGTGGAAGCAAAAGTGTGAATGTATACAGGAGATTCTGCAATATTATCAGAAAGAACACCAGTATATCCATTTTGGTCAACAGATCTAACGCTAAGATTATACATAACTTCGCCTGGGACTTCTAATGTTGCTTGAACCTTTGGAGTGCCTACAAAAGGAACTGGATATATAATTGCATATGAGTCTAATCCAGGAGCTAATGTCCTTCTAAATACTTGGTTGCTAGATTTGGCAACAAATTGTGCATTTGCCCAACCACTGTAAGCTGTATTATACTCAGAAAGGGCTTTGCCAGTTTCAAATAAATTAGTTTTAGTAGCAAAAGTATCAATGTAAAATGTGCCACTTTGATTTAAACGAGCAGAGAGACTATCTGTTAGAGCTTGAAAATATCCACTGTTACCTACTATTTTAATTTCTCCAAGACCAGCGTTTACTTCTATTTTTATTCCATCTTGGCCAGTAATATAAAGGTCACCTTGTAAATTATTTAATTTGCTAACATCTGCATTTGCAGAATTAATTTGTGACATCAAATAGCCACTAATTCCAGTAAGTTCACTATAATAAGCTAAACCGCTATTTCCAAAACCAAGTCTAAGTTGGTTTCCGTCCTGAACTGGTGTTAAATTATATCCACTAAGACGAATATGTTTAAAAGCGCTAATCATAATTTTTGTTTCCTTTTATAGTATTACACATATTTTTATTTTTTAATCTGAATATTTAGGTAATATCCATTATTTAACAAAATGTCACTAAAATTTATATCAAAACCAGCGTTAGTTATTGATCCAACCGTAAAATAGTAAGCAATATTATCTATTGTATTTTGAAAAGTACAAACTACAGATTTTGGAACAGAAGATAGCGCTTGAGGAAATGCAATATAATAGTTGTCATATCCTGCTGGGGTTAGATTCGCTTTGTATCCAATTACGTTTTCTGTTTCAAAATAACCACTTAATATAATATTCTGAGAATTTATTTTAGTATCAAGGACTGAACCAGTTATATTTAAATTATTATTTGTTGCGCTTACAAGAGATTGAAAATATCCACTATTACCAGATATAAAAATTGTATTATAATTATTAGTAACTATATTGACACCATCTTGACCAGTTAAATAAATAAGTTGAGCATTTAAATTATTAATTTCACTTATGTTACCTTGTGCTCCTTGTGGCCCAACTAGTCCTTGTGCTCCTTGTGGCCCTTGTGGACCAGGAAGTATAACATGAGAATGATAATCTATTGATGGAGAGTCTGTAGTAGATTCTAATGGAGCTGGCAGATTTACAATAGCATTTACAGATGTTGATGGAGAGCTAACTTCAACATTTGTTCCATTTGAAACAATAACCTCAACATTAATTTCTTCCATAAATTAAAATGTTGTAACTTCTGGACTAACAATAAATTTACCCCTAAGTAATTTTATAGAATTACCAGTTGGTATTCCATAAGGAAATCTTTCTATATCATAAACAAATGAGCCTACTGGAATATATTGCATACTATAAGAAGGAACATTTATATTTATTAGTCCAGATGCGTAGTAAGAACCATTATTTCCAGTATAAATACTTGGATTAAGATTTAATAATACTCCAGAAATATAATTTCCATATGTATCTAAAGCTGGAGGAGATCCAAAATAAGCATATTTTACTGCACCCCTTACGTCATATCCACTTAAATTAATTGAAGTACTGTATTGATCTTTTACTGAAAGAGTTATTTGTAAGTTATCACCTTGAATTGCGTTTATATTATATGAAGTAGCCATATAATAAATTACACCAATTAAAAATAATTAAAAATTAATAATTTAAGGAACATTCATTCTAACGCCATTAACTCTAAATGTTCCGTATAGATCTATTCCACTAGGGCTTATTTTTATACCAACTCCGCTTATGCCTTGGGCAGATGTACCACTTATAAAATTAAATCCTACAAATATTGAATCTTTTGAACCTGTTATTCTATTATTATAACCAAAAACAAAAGATTTATTATTTAAAATAAATTCATTATCTCTCCCGATCAACAAAGATTCACTATTACCAGCTAATTTATTACTTATACCTAAAGCGACTGTATTATAATTATTAGTTCCTCTAATAAGATTTCCTGCGTAATAATTAGAATTTCCAGCAGAAAAATCTAGAAGATTTGTTAAATATGCATGATTATTAGATAATTCTGACTTAAGAGAGCCGTCTGAAGAATTTCCATCGCCAAATATAAAATTATTATTTGCACCAGATACAACATTGTTATTACCGAAAATGGTATTTTCGTCGCCTGAACTTAAAGTATTAATACTACCAAATACGGAGTTATTTGAACTTAAAATTGTATTTGAGTTGCCATATATTATATTATTTGAAGAATTTTTTAAGTTATTTGTTCCTCCAAATACATAGTTCATGTAACTGCCTGTGTTATAGTTTACTTTGCCTATTACAGTATCAGAATTAGCAGATTCAAAAATATTACTGTCTCCTATCGAATAAATATTGAAGCTTTTATTGATGTCGTTGCTAAAACCAATTACATAAGTATTTCCACCATATGTTTCAAAAAAGTTATTTGCATTTCCGTAGCAGGAGATTCCAGAACTTTGAGTAAATTGATTATAATTACCAAGTAAAGTTACTTCGCCTGCACCTTCAAATAAACTATTATTATCCCCAATAACAGCAACTTTATAATTCTCATATCCACTAAAAGTACTAGGTGAGACTCCTGGAGCAGATAAAAGTCCTTCTACATCATTTTTTGCGTATAAATAATTATTTTTTCCTAAAACAGTTGACTCAGAAAATCCAGATAATTGATTATAAGTTCCTATCACAGAAGAGTAAATACTCTGAGTTGCATAGTTATACGTGCCCAGCATATGCATTCTTTGCGTGCGATTAAAATCGTTAAAATGCCCAATAGCCATATTACCTACTCCAGAAAGAAGAAGGTTAGAGCTTCCTAATGCTATTTCTGGACCCCAGGCATATTTTCTTATAATACTTGGACTCCAAGTTAAATTATAACTTCCAATATTAATTGCTGGACCATCAACAGTTTGAGAATTTCCTACAATAATTGGATAAGTAATAATTCTATCAGTCTTAAATATTGGTATTCTCAAACCACTAAAAAAAGTTCTATCGCCAAGAACGGTTGAATTAAAATTACCAGTAGTAAATTGGAAGAAGATTCCAGTTAATTCTTGTTCTACAAAAGAATTAGTTGCCGAATCGTAAAATTGAGTATATAGTTCTTTATTGATCACTTATTTAATAATTACACTACAATTTAATATTTTTTATTTATTTATTTACCTTCAGATAGAATATTTTTAGTTTCTTTATTTAGCTCTGTTTTATTTTCTTCATTCTTTGGAAGCTTGTAAAGTGAATTGAATTTTTTAAATTCTGATGCTAATCTTTTAGTTAATGTTTCTCTATTGTCTACTGGAATTAAACCGATTTTCTTTGCGTGACTTTGTAGATCACTTTTATTCATGTCGTTTAAATAATTCAAGTAATCTTGTAGATTTAATGTTTTATACTTGCTAGATCCATTATCTCCCCAAATTTGGTCTAGTGTTTTGTGTTGAATATTTTCTAATTTTCCATGAGTTTGTGAAAGTTCTTCTAATTTTGTTGATTTCTTAGGCATAAATGTAAATAATCTCCTTAATATATTATAAATCTGACAAGCTGAATTTCTAATGTTTTATTCAAAAAAAAGACCCAGTAGGGATAAACCTACTGGGCCTTTAATTTTAATCTAATTTAACTTAGATCTTGATTCCAACTACTGTACGAGCATCGATACAAACGCGACCCTCTTCGAGAGAACCGTAGAAACCAGTTTTCTCGCTACGAGCTGCGAATTGATCGTCTGGAAGAACAGAGAATGTTGAACCAGTATCAGAGTTACGAGCGATTGGGCGGATAAAGCCTTCTCTGCTCAAGTCAACACCAATGGCGAGTTCATCGGCATTAGAATTGAAGTTGTAACTACCTTTGAATGCGTTGAATAGTGCATTGTATTTAGCATTTGCGCCTAATTCAACTAGTTCATGGATTGTTACTCCGTAAAGTTCTTGAGCTCCAGCATTGCGATAGATTTCTTCACGAGCTGAATCAGGAAGATTTGTTCCTGGATTTGCACTTGTGAATGGTTGGTAAGCGAATGCACGGACATCAGCTTTAACTTCTGGACTAACGAATATATCAGTTAGACCGTAAGCATCAGATGTGGTACCACCAGCATAAGATGTATTAAGTCTTTTTACTAGTGTCATTAGCTTATTAAGATCAGCTAGACCAAATGCTCCAGGTGTATCAGTACCAACGATATGACCGTTGGTAACCAATGCGCCAGATCCTGTTCCAGGAGTACGAGCTTCTGCGAGGGCTTTTAGAATTACTGCCCAAGCATTACGTTCTTGTTTTACGAGAACTTCATTGCTCATTCTCTCAACTGCTTTACTTACTACATCGATACGACCACGACGGGCATAACGTTTTAGGAAGCTAACTGCTGCGTCTAAAGAATAAGTAGAGATTTTTAGTTCACTAAAACCTTCTACTGCTGAAGAAGGAAGACCACCTGCTACATTTTGACTCCAAACTGTAACATAATCTTGTCCACCTTGATCATTCCAGAGATCAAGAGGAAGACTGGGACTATCATCTTGATCATAGGGTGCATCATTATAGATTGCACTGGCTGTACCAGCTTGCATTAGAACCTTACTTACGACTGGTCCAATGAAAGCTGCAAAAGCTTCGGAGGCTTCACGAGCTACGGTAATATCTCTACTACCCATAGCTTTTACAAGCTCAACTTGCTCTGGTGTATTTTTTAATTTGATTTTCATTTTTTATAATTCTCCTTAAATTAGAAGTTAAGTTTAACTAAAGCAATACCATTAATTGGCTTACTTAGTAAGTTACCAACTTGTTTAGCTCCTGCTGTACAGCTTAAGCTTCCAGCAGCAACATAAAGTGGTGCACCAACGTTAGCGGTTGCAGGGAAGTCAGAAGTACTTCCACTATAGACGAGAACGCCTCTAGTTAGAACTGGTACTGCTTGACCACTGACAACTACTCCCTTTTCGGCAGCTTTTCCAGGCTTGAAAATTAGTTTTTCACCATTTTCATCAAGCTCTTGGGTTGCCATTAGGGTAATTCCTATTGGTGCTGCATCTTGTGCAACTGCTGGGGCTACTTTTGCAGTTACAACGTAACGGTTAGAAACAACGTTACTTAGTCCTGCTATCCCAAGAGTTCCGCCCAAATCAACTGGGATTTGGCCTAAGAAACCTGTTCCACCACCAAGTGAGGTGTCTGATACTGGTTGGAAACCGTTTCCTGTTACTTTAACTACTGTGCCTGCTGTAGCAATAACGCCATTAGCGTCTTGGGCTGCATCAACGGCAAAGAAATTGATTACATCATGTTCGCTGTAATCTCTTAATGGTCTGAGTGTATATGCCATAAACTTTTTTCTCCTTGTTTATTATTTAATATCAAATCCTTCAAGACCGAAAGCTTTGCTATATTTTTCACGTAGCGAAACTTCAGCGGTTGTTGTAGAATTTGGAATCGAATTCTTCTCAACGTTAGAATTGTCGAGAACTTCATCTACAACTTCGGTTGCAGATTGTTCTGAAGATGTTGAAGCTTTAATTTCTTCTTTGACTTCGGAAGCTTTACTTTTTTTCATTTCTTCTTCTTTTGCTTTTTTGGCAGCTTTATTTTTCTCTTTCATGAGAATTGCCATTTTATTTTTATAAGCAGCAAAAGATTCATCGTTTAAATCTTTGATATCAGTTGCGAGAACTTGGCGATCTTCATCAGAAAGATCAAATTCTTCGTCAAAGCCAGCCATTCTTAGATTAAAGGCTTCTTCTTGAGCTTTAGCAACTTTTTCTTCTTCAAGTTTAGCAAGAGAAGCTTTTAGTTTTTCTAGCTCTTCTTTTACTTTTTCACTTTCGGTAGATAGTGCATCGTATTTTTCTTGAGTAGCTTTAATAGCGTTATCTTTTTCATTCTTTTCAGCTGTGAAAGCTTCTGAGGCTTTTTTAAGTTCCTCTTGAATAAAATCGGAAATGCTAGAAGCAGTTACTTGCTTCAAAAGCTCATCTGTTATTTGATTAATATTTTCTATTTTCATAATTATTCTATTTATAACTCCTTCTTCAATTACAGCGTTTTCTTCATCTTGTGAAATATTATTTTCACAATTAATATCAGAGGAATCTGACATTTGGTCATTTTTCTCTGGTTTAGAATTTTCAACTTCTAAAGCTTGTTCATCTTTAACAGCTACTCCTTGTACATCAGCAGCTGGATTAGCTGTTAATCCTATACCTAGTGGAATAACACTTCCTAAGACTTGACGATAAATAGATGTATTTTTATCTATTTTACCAGAACCACCAAAAGCTTTTAAATTTTTCTTTAACTTATCTTTTTGTTTTTCGTCAGATATGAATTTGGCATCTTCTAGATTTTTATTATTGTCATTAAGAAGAACTAAATCATATTCATTAAATCCAAGTTCCCAACTAGCACTAACATTCATGTAGTTTTCGCTAGATGGATCATTACTATCTTCAATAAGATTTGATAATTGAGGATTTATAATCTTCCAAATTACTCCACCAAGAGTAATATAAAATGGCTCTTTCATCTCTTTGACTTCATCTTCAGTGAGGATATCATTACTGCCAAATTTACTAAAATTAGCAGCTAATATACAACCAACTACTTTTGTTCTATCATGCTCTACATTAATTGGTTTATTAATAAAATTTTTAACTATCTCTGCTGCTGTTAATGAATTAACAACATCACCATTTTTATTTACTCTATTGATAACGCAAGCATCAAAAGCAATAGGAAGCAAATCTATATTTTTTTCTGTATCAATTTCTGGAAGGAATTTTCTTAAATTATTAATTGAAGCTAAAGAAAGATATTTATCTTTTTCTTCACTTACTAGAGGTTTTATTTTAAGATTTGCAAATGTAGTTGTAAATTGAAAATTCATATTTTTATATATTATATATCTAGCCCGTAAATAGTTACACCATCTTCTTCATCTTCTAGATATAACTCTTCAGCACTATTAAAATCAAAATCATTTAAATCATAATTTTTAATATCCTCTTGCGCTTCTTTAAAGTCTTCTTCGTTAGGTTCAAAAGTAATTTCAATTATGTAATCGTTTTTTGATGCTTTTGCTATATCACTATCAGCTTTACGATAAGAATCTTTTACTTTTCCTCCACTTACCATTCTAAGAAAAGTATTTACTCTTGCCATTGCCCAAGAAACTCGTGATTGTCCTGGTCTGTGAGAGGAAGAAAATGCACCTGCACCACGACGAAATACTTTTTTTAATTGACCAAGAGTAACTTTTTTCTTGTTTTTACTATTATGTTCTTTGACTTTATTTTTAAGAGCTTCTATAACTTTTTTAGAAAATTCTATTGCTTTATCGCTTTTTGATCCAGCGCTACCAGGCTTATTTTTAGAAGAGCCTTTTCTTCTTTCGCTAGGTTTAGATGGAGTTTGAGCAGATGACTTTGGCCCAGGCCTAGCAGCATCTATAGATTCAAAACCAAAATTATCAGGATTGGTGATACTCATCTATATATTATACACTTAACAGGTAAATTAAATCTAATTTTAATTAGCATAACGGATAGAACATTATGCTAATATTACTAATGTCTGTTGTTGTCCAACATTACCACTCTAGGTGGGACAGATCTTACTTATACCTATGTATAAAATTATTATATAATTCAAAAATTTGAGTTTGTGAAAGAGCTACGTTATACGTACTTATTACACCAATATCTAAATTATTAAGATATCTTTTTCTTGCTCTAGAACTACCCTGTGTAGTATTAGTAGTATTACCAATATTAGATTTTCCAAGACAAAAATAATTTCCATTAAAATATGGAAAATATCCATTTCCCCAACTTGTTCCTGTGTTTGCATATACTGTTCCATCTAATTTTCTAAATCCTGGACCAAGTGGCATTTTTTGTTTTCTTTGTAAATACATATTTTTGCCAAACCCACCCATACCTGGTTTAGGCGATGGATGAGTTAATGGATTAAACTGTAAAAGTGCAGTGGTTTGTAATTGTCCATTTATATAAACTTGAATATCAGTTCCGTCGCATCTTAATGTAAGCATATGCATTTCTCCAAAAGAATATTTATAATCTGTCATTAATGTAAAGTTTATATATTTAGATGTTGGACTATTTGTGATATAAGCTCCGCCAGCAAGTCCCATGCTAAAAATAAAACTAAAATTATTAAATACTCCTCGATAACTTGGTTGTCCTACTATATTGTAGTATGGAGATCTATAGCCTATTGTAAAACCAGATTGGTAGCCTATATTAGAATTAAAAAATACACCTTTTTTTTCTCTAGAAATATATTGTGGATTGTTTTTATTTTTATGTTGAATTGGTCTTTGTAATCTTATGAATAAATTAAACGTTGAAGAAATGCCAGGTCCATAAGTGTATAAAGGACTACTATCATTTTTTTTTAAAAATAAAAGTGGAAAATGAGAGTCTTTGTGTTTAGCTACATCGTCATAAATGATTTTTGTATAATTTTTTGTGCCTCTTTTATTTTCTACATCTGAATTATCAGGATTTTTGATATAAGAAAATGTATTATTTATGATTTGAGCTTTTTTAGTATTAAAAGAAACTCCATAGATGTGTTGTCTAGAGGAAGCTGTATCATGAATGGTAGGCACGATCCCATTAATTTGATACTCTCTTATTTGTTCAAGCTTACATGGATCAAGAGCTCCACCGTCATCTGTAGTTTCATTTAAATATTGTGTTATTGTTGGCGGAGTTTCATTTCCAAGTGCCTCTCCACCATCTGGAAAGTTCCAATCTAACTGGTCTGGGTAACAATCGTTTGAAGAACTACAATAATTAATCTTTGTAAAAATATCAGTATAATCTCTTTGATTTGAATCTCTAATAAGCCAAGATCCAGCATCATTATCATAAATTGCCATATCAGTATCATCATCTTTTAAAAAATATGGGCGATTATTAAATAATTTTGGATTTACAGTTTGACTATATATACCATTAACATAAGACAGAGAACAGTCTGATACTAGAATTTTATATCTCTCATTTTGAATTTCTTTTTTATAAAAAATTGGATCAAAAAGAAAAGTAAGATTAGAAGGAGAAGGTAAGAGGTCTATATATTTTTTTTCAATTAATTTGCCACTTCCACCTTTTGTGGAATTAATTTTTCCGCTTCCGCCTTTGCCTATATTTATATTCATTTTTTGTATAATTCTTTACTAACATCATCAGCAGAACCCATAGTTGGAGTTTCTGGATATTTGGTTGGTAATTCTCTGCTTTCATAATTTGATTCAGAACAAGATATTAATAAAAATAGCGGTAATATCAATAATAGCTTTTTCATAAAGGCTATTACACGTTTAAAGATTGTTCTATTAATTTAGCTTCAGCATCTCGTCTTCTATTCATGCCCTTTTCAATACTTCCACCAGCCCATATTCTTTTCATGTTTCTTATTTGGTTAGCTATAAAAGTTAAAGCTTTTTGATCAAAAGTATTTGTTATTCTCATACCGTCTCTTATTAATTTCATTTCGCGGCGACGATCACCTTCAAGAGCGCTACCTCTATTAAATACAAGACTAACTAATCCGCCTTTTGCATCTTCTGGCATTTTATCAAAATTAGGAAAAGTATCTTTTGTTAAATTCCAAAACTTAGTTACTGTTTTATTATTAAAGACTTGCAATGATAATTCCCAAGGAATAACAATATCCCTTAATCCTCTTATAAGATTCTTCGCATTATATCCTTTTATACCAACTACTTTATATAATCTATCGAAAATTTCTTTAGGAAGATCTTTCCAATCTTCGCTAAATTCAGTTTTATTTACATAGCCTAAATCGTAACCAACGCCGATTGTAACTCCGCTTTGACCTTCTGGCCAAGCTGGATTTTTTAAAAATTTATTATAATAGTTTTCACCACCACCAACTTCAAATTCTAATATAAGGTCAAGAGATTTCTTAGATAGCATTTTTAATTATTAATTTTATCTATTGTTTTGTCTAGTATGTTATCTTGAGATACTTTTTCTTTTAACCAACTATTAAGAACTCCAAAATAAACAAGATGTTCGCTATCAATTAAAAATAATTCATTGCCAAAATTATCCTTATAAGACTTAACTCCAGAATCTTCAGTTAGATCAATTGCTTTTTCTTTTTTAAATTTGATTCTATACATTTTAATTAAATTATTATATCGTTCGCGCGCCTGACGCGTAATGAGAGCATCCTCGCCAATGAAAGAAATCAATCCACCATTGTCTTTGTCATATTGTTTTGGTGTGGTTGCGTCATAAGATGATTTGTCATCTTGTATTTTATTAGGAGTCACCGTTGTACAACCAATAAAAAGAAAATTAAGAGCTAATATGCTTGCGAGCTTCTTCAAGGTCTTTGTCCTTTACTGCATGTTCAATTCCACTTTGATGGTCAACTTCTTTTTGAGCTTCTTGGCGATCTTTCATTTCTTTTGTGTTCTTTGCTCCGAACACATTATTGATTGCTGAGAATATTCCAGATACTGCTGAAAGTATAGCTGTTAATATTCCAGTTGGCATAATTACTCTACGTAACTTGCTGTTGCGTCTTTGCAACCAGAGGCAATAGCGTTAAGTACCTTTGCTGCAAGAACACCGTTTCCATCTAGCCTAGCAAATTGTTGAGCGTAAAGATCTTTGATTACGGTAACATAATTTGCCCAATGAGTTTTTTCACTTGGAAGATAATCATTAAGAGCTTTTTGAAGTTGTGCTGGAGTTGGAGCAGTTCCAACTGTTAGTGCTTCTACGATTGCTGCAACATTGTTTATCATTTTAGCTTTTTCAATTCTATCATTACCAGAAGTGGCTTGGTCAAGAACAACAGTGCAAGCAAGCACAACTGCAGGTTTAACATAAGGAAGAGTATTTTCAACACTTGTTGCAACATCAACTTTTCCAGTATTAGTTGTAACACAAGCTCCAAGAAATACGCTCAAAAGAGCAACTGCGGCTAATTGTAATTTATTCATATATTTTCTCCAGTTCTTTTTTCTGCTTCAATTGTTTGGGCTACTGACCCACCAGTAACTGCTGAATCTTTTACTGTTAATGCAAAAACTATACCAGAAACAACAGCAACCAATTTTGAAATTCCTACAATATAAACTTCTGCTGCGTCTGGAAGAAAATAAACCAATGAAGGATCAGAATGAATCGCTATTGCGGTAGTAATTGCTATTACTGTGGTAACTCCAGAAGTGGAAGATCTCCAATTGACACCAAAGATTTTAGATAGCATAGTTTTCATAAGATATTACACTATATTATATGCGTTAAAAATTAAAATATCAATACTTTCTTTGTATTATTCAAAACTCCATATAATATGTTTCCACTAACAAATAATCCTCTTCTTCCAAAATCTGGATCAAGATCAAAATCAAAACTTAATGTGGCAGTTTTATTGCTTCCGATAGAAGAGTCGTAATTAATGTTTGTGAATTTACAACCACTAAAAGTGAATTTTGTTTTATCTACTCCTTTTCTTGAATTACTAAAATCAACAACAACATTATAATCATCATCTCTATTTAATGTATCAAAAAATGAACCTTCAAAATCTTCTTTCACTATAAAACTAGTATTTAATTTTCCATTAATTGGAAACTCCATTTTTCTTAATAATGGGAATTTATAATTAATTGCTCTATAAGGTTTTCTATTAAAAGATAATGAATAATCTAAACTTTGGATTGTATCATTGTAGTATTGAATATTAGAAAGAGCTCCATAATTAGCAGCTATAGCTCCGCCTACCTGATTAAAACTTGAATCAAAATAATAAGTTGTATTTGGAATTGATACATCAACTGATCTTACAGCAGCACCATCTTTAAAATAAGTCACAGTCTTTCCATCGTATTCTATTCTAAATTTTGTTGAAGTTGTATAACCTCCAAAACTACCTATAAGTGTGCCATTTTCATAGATATGACAAACTGCAATTGAATTAGGATGCCAAGCATAATTTATTGTATCATAATTAGCGCTTGGCGAAGGATCACTACTTAATCCAACCATAATTCCAGCTGTGGTTTGATTAGCTTTTGCCTCAACATACATGTTATTATTATAGCCTATGCTAGAATAAGCTTGAGCATCGAAAGAAGTAATTCCATCAATTTTTGTAAATACATTTCCAACTTTACTCATAGTTATTGGGGTTATATTTTCAGGAATTAAACTAATAATATTAGTTGAATCATTTATTGGATTTCTATAAAAAGTAACACTAGCATCTCCTGGTAAAAGAATATTTTGTCCACTAATTGCAGTTTGATTATAATTTAAAGCTTTTGGAATAACGACTGTATCATTATTTACTTGATTAATTCCAGACTTTAAATCAAGAGTTGAATATTGAACTCCAGATCCACTAATATAAAAAACAATATTATCAGCAATATAACTTTGATTTACTACTGGTAAATTTCCAACTGAAACATTAAAAGAATATTCAGTAAGATAAGAGTTTTGAAAATGTAATAATCCATAATTTTGACTATTTGAATTTATTATTTGAGTAACATTACTTGGATTAATTAAAGAGCTGCTTAAGGTTACATTTTCAGAAAACAAATCATTATCATCTTTATTTATAACAAGATAAAAATCTCTATCATTTAGTAATCCACTATTAGTGCATAACCCAGAAAACATTGGAGTGTTGGATCCAGAAAAATGATTAACATTAAAGTCTAATCTGTTTTCATTTGTAACACCATCAGGAATATACGAAAAATTAAAAGTTACTTCTGGTGGGCCAGAAATTCCGCGAAATATATTTTGTTTTTGTCCAAACCCTTGAGCATTTAATCTGGGCTGTTGGATTGAATAATTAAAGTTCTGTATTTTTTCTAATCTTTTAAGAATAATATTATTAGCTAAGTAATAATCAGAACCAGCTTTTTGTTCTCCACTATATGGAGCAACATATAAACCCTCTACATTATAGATTATTCTATTTCTTGGCATTATCCTTAATCCTTATATAGGATTACACTTTTATTTTTATTAAAATTTACCAAGAGGCCAAAGCCGTTTTTATCCAAGTATTTGTAGTTATGCAAATATAAAAAACAATAATTTAATTACCATTCAGCAAGAGCAGTTCTACGCCATTTAGATCCATTGTTAATGTAAAAATATCTAGAATCTATAGCAATTTGACCATTACTTCCATCGCTGTTTGGCGTTGCTGGCACTCCTCCAAGAAAAACATTACTACCTGCTTCTCCCTGTAGCATCACACCAATTCCTTGAACAGTTGGTCGAGAATTAAAATTAATATTTCCGAATACAGGTGGTTTAGCGAAATATACTCCACTAGCAAAGTCTAATGTTAAAGAATGTGCTCCAGAAGAATTATGGGCTCGGTTTTGGCCGTCTCCTAGAATAGCAGATCCAGTGTGACCTGATATAATGGTTGAAAGCCTTCCGCCTGGTATATAACCATAATCTGCAAATACTTTATTATCGCTTCCTCCACCAATTGTTGAATAAGAGCTATTTATAGCATTACCAGTTCCTCCACCAATAGAAGAAAAAATTGCTAACTTACCATCACAACAAGAAGAGCCGCAATGTTCACTAATTATAGAATTACATCTGCCCCCAACAATTGTTGAAAAACTTGTAGAAACATTGTTACAACAACAACTAGCTACGTTACATATAGAATTAAGAGCTCCTCCGCCAATAAAAGAAAGACAAACTGCTCCACCACAAAAGCCTATTATTTTATTACAACATCCTCCACCAATAGTTGAAAAACATGAATCGCATCCCGCTGTATTGCTAGTTCCTCCACCAATTGTTGCACCATGACTACAAGAAGTAATAGCGTTACCAGTTCCTCCACCAATAGTTGAAAAACATGAACAGCAAGCACAATTACTAACTCCTCCACCAATTGTTACATCACAGCCACAACCTACAAGATTGAACTTTCCTCCAGCAACTGTTGAATTTTCGCCACATGCCTTATTACAACATCCTCCGCCAACTGTTGTATTATCGCAAGCTGCACAATTACGATATCCTCCGCCAATTGTTGCATTAATGCCACATGCCTCATTACTAACTCCTCCACCAACTGTTCCATTGCAACTTGCTCTATTACAAAATCCTCCACCAATTGTTGCATTTTCGCAACGTGCAATATTACAAAATCCTCCACCAACTATTGCATAATTGCCATCTGCAAGATTACGAGCTCCTCCACCAACTGTTGAACCACTGCAAATTGCACAATTAGAGATTCCTCCACCAACTGTTGTATTACAGCCATTTGCAGCATTACTAACTCCTCCACCAATTGTTGCGCCACGTAAACATGTACAATTACAACATCCTCCCCCAATGGTTGCATCAACACCACATGCACAATTAAAGCTTCCTCCACCAATTGTTGCATTATTGCCACTAATAAGATTACAAAGTCCTGCGGCAATAAAACCATACGTAGAACAAACACTATGACGATCTCCCCCTAGTACGCTTGTTCCAAAAGCAGCTTGTCCTCGGTTAACTCCAGTAAATAATCTAATATTTTTACTAAAATTTACACTACCTGATCCTCCGATAACAAAACCGAAATTATCCGCTTTAATGTAAGATGTTCCAGCCCTAGAGTCATTTGGGTCATTAAACGATAATAAATATGCATTTCTAAGAGCTTCGCTCATACATCTATTCCTTCAAAGTTTATTAACGATAAAAATTTCCATCTGCCATTAGAATTTCCATTGCCACTAACACATATATATAAGTTGTTAAAGTCTAAGGCAATTTGTCCGCTTATGCCTGGATAAAATTCTGAGGTAGGTATAGTAGACGCTTGTAAAACTATTCCATCTTTAAATGTTTTGAGATCGTGAACATCTTGATCACCAGTATTTCTTACATACCTAGCGTCTAATTGGCCGCTATTTGTGAGCTGTTCCGTGAATATTTGTAAACCATTAAATGTGCGCATCTACCAAATTACACTTTATACATTAATTTTTGCTGTGATATAATAAACTTGCTAAATAATTTGTTACTTGATGTTCTGCGGCTATTTCTTGTATTTCATTAATATTATCTTGATTTTTATCAAAAGGCTTTTCAACGTATTCTTCAATTTTAGAAGTCCAATCTTGTGGATTCTCATTAGCTATGATAATTTCTGATATCTTTTCTGCATTTTCTTTTTGTTGATTACTTAATTTTTTAACACTAAACTTCTTTCTAATAGAAGACTTTACTTCTTCTTCAAGATTTTGAGCTGCTAATATATTTTCTTTTATTTTGGTTACAGAGAAATTAGCTTTAGAACCAATTGGTTTTACATTTTTTGTAGATTGAGGTATACCAGTAGAACCTGATGGTCTTCCAGCTTGACCAGATGCACTTCCTCCAATAATTGGTTGGTAAAGACCTTGATCTCTTAGATCTTTGAATTTCCTTTGAGACTCTAGGGACTCTTCTTGGGTTGGAAGTCTTCCAGTTTCAATTGCAGTAAGTCCTTCTTCTGCGGTTAATACTCCTAATTCAACTAATCTATTGTAAATTCTGGAATATTGAACATCATCTTTGATATCAATATCTTGAAAAACTGGTGTTGGAAAATTTTTAAAACCAATATCTTTGCTCATTCTTCTGATTTCTGGAATCAAAAATTCATTAATAAAGACTTCTCTTGCTTGCTTTAATCTTTGAACAAACACTTGAACTTTAATACTTGTATTTGCAAATTTTTCACTTCCTATAAGAATATTATTTAAACCAATTTGAATATCTCTATCAACCACTTCGTATTTTTGTGGCCCAATAAGATTGCCGATATCTGGAATAACAAACTCAGCTTTAGTTGTATAATCGGCAATAAGAACTCTTCCAACGCTTTGATTTTCAAATAAGGATTGCATTGCTTGTAAATTCTTTTGATTCACGCCACCTTTTTCTGGATCAGTTCCCATTGTAACCAGAAGAACAGCTTGTTGCATGGTTCTTGTTACTGCCATATCCATCTTTTTCATTTCAAGTTTCCAATTGATATCATCAAGAACTGGAAATCCCATTGGAATAGAAAGAGGCTCGTAGTCTTGCTTCTTATAAAATACTGCTGCTAATTTAGTTTTATCTAGTGGCACAAGAATATAAGAGTTACTTTTATTTTTTATTTTATCTTTAGTTTCTGGAGGAAGATTATCGTAAACTTCAATATCTTCATCTGTTTTTGGATCTCTTAATCTTTCTAATTCGTAATCACTTAATAATTTATAATATGTATTAAAAGAATAATTAACTGTACCACCAACATAAACATCTGCTGGATTAACTATTGTATATCTAGCTGGAAGTTTGATTTCTCCATCCTGAGCTATAGATTTTAATTTTGAACCAAAAGTTTGTGTTATTTTTAAAAGTTGCTCATTAGTTAAAGAGGTATCAAATCTATAAGTGAATACATTTCCACTTCTATAATACTCTCTAAAGAATTGATCTTGGAAACTTGCTAGATTTATTTTCTTGAAATATGCTTCAAAAAATTCTCTTGATTTTTGACTTCCACCAGTTAGATAAATTGAACTACTAGAAAATTCACTCATTAAATCTATGGTATTTCTAAAAATAGCTACATTATAATAAGCCTTTTGACACAAAATAATAGAGTCTCTTACGTCTAAAGTAGAAAGATTTTTTACATAATTAGAATATCTAAAAGGAATTAATCCTGTATCAATATTAGTGAATCTATTCGTTTTCTCTATTGATGAAGACGCATTTCTTCTGGTGGATGTTGTGTTTGCTCTTATTTCTGAAATCTTGGCTCTTTTGTCACTTGAGTTATCAGATCCATAAACCATTAATGGGGTAGTATCTTCTTTTGGAATAGCTATAGATGCTTTTATTTCTTGAATTTTGTTTTTTTTGCTCATTTATTTGATGATATTACACTTATTTTATCATTATTGGGGTGAAAGTCTGGGATATTTCTTCTTTTGGTGCGTTTATTATATCATTATAGCACTTTAAACCCCAATTTACTAATAAAAGTGCAGAATAATTATCTTTTCTTGCTTTATTTGAAGAGGAGCTTCTTTTTAAATGTTGAGGCAAGTCAAATGATTGAGTGCCTCTAGCAGTTGACGAGTGCTCTACTAGAGTGCATTGTTTTTTTGTCTGATATATAAAATCATCTTGGTTCTCAATAAAATCAAGAGTTGACCAATCTTTCTTGTCTTCTGTTTTCATCAATTCAATCGGAATACTCTGACTAAATTGAGATTCAAAAAAACTATCATTAGCACATGTTTTACTAGCAAACCATATTTTTTTATAATCAATTGATGCCTGTAAATGTTCGTTAGCTTTTCTAATAAAATTACTAGTGAAGACTTGATTAAAAGCTATTTTTTTATTTTCTAGATTATAGGAGTTTCTTGTTTTTCGAACTTCTTGATCATACTCTGGTCCTTCTAAATCAGAATTAAATTCAAAACTATTTATTGCTAAATTATTACTTTTAAACAATTCAGATTGATTACAAGCAGAAAGAAATACGTCTGCACCAGCGTTATCTAAAATCATAAATACAATATTAAAATTAGTCATAAGGTAATAGAAATAATTAACATGATTTTTTAAATTACCTAATCCAGCATAAGTATGAATTAATGTACCAGTTTTATTTTCTTCATCTATCTCCATTACTGCCATAGCAAAATAATCCGCGTTTGGGCTATCGCTCATATTTGGATCTATACCAAGTATATATTTTTTTCCAGAAGATCCTTTCATCAGAGTATGAGGAGTTTCTCCGTTTTTAATCGTGCAATCTTCCATTTTTTTTGCACTAAAATAACTATCACTTCCATCAGTAAATCTAGCACAATACTCTCTTAAAAAGCTACTATGACTTGATCCTCCATTTTGTGCTTCTTCAATAATAGTCTTGTCTATCATTTCTAATGGAAGAGCCTCGTAACTTAATTGAGAAATAAAATAAGATGCCTCGCTAGGCTCTTTACAATTAATTTTTTCTATCCATTCGTTATGTGTTTTATAAAGATTTTCGAAAGTATAACTCGCAGAGGATAGCGCTATCATTTTACTATTATTTTCAAATACAAGTCTGTCCTCCTCTTTCATTAAACCATCTTTTATTAAGATATCTTCAGTTTCTCTAATTTCCATCCTTTCTTTCATATTTTGTGGTGCTACTAAGAAGGGCATTAAAACAGTTTTAATGATATCTTCTGGAAGAAGCAAAAACTCATCTAATACAAGTACATTTGCTCTAAATCCTCGAATTTTTTCTCCGTTCAAGGGTATAGCGACTATGCTTCCTCCATTAATAGCCCATTCATATTGATCATTTCTTTTACTCTTAGAGCCAAAAGCTTGTTGCAAGAGTTCTGCGCCTTTACTATTTACAATTTTTTCTAGATTATTAAATATGAATCTAGCTGTTCTAAAAGTTGGCCCTGCAATTAAAATTTTTGTGTTAGGTTCAAAAACGCATTGAAGGAAGCAAAAAACAGCAGCTACAAAGCTTTTTCCGCAACCTCTTCCCCAAATGCACATATTAAAATTTCTAGCCATTAGAGCTTTTAAATGTATCTCTTGATATGGAGCTAATTTTATACCACTAATAAGTTCTGTAGTAAAACCTAAATTAGATCTCAAAAATTTCACTAAACTAATTTTTGCTTCTTTGTCATTTAATATACCTTTTAATTCCATTAATTCTTTATTAATGTCGTGATATTCTTTTTTATATTTATCTGGAGAATATATCATAAAAGTTTTAAATCATAAGCTAATTGAAGATCTACTTCTTTGTAAAAACAATTTGATGTAAAAATAGACTCAATAACTCTTGTCATTTCTACTCTTCCATCTACAAAAAGAAATTGTAGATTATCATAACTTTGCAATAATTCTCTAACGTTATGAAATATATATTCTGGCGTGGCTTTAATTTTTTTACTAATATGAGGAAGATATTGAAAGCTAAGAGCGTTAGATAATTTTTCTTCTATTACTACTACTAGATAAGCTCCACTTTTCTTTGCTCGATCTATTTCATTTTTAAATCTATCAAAATTTTTAACACTTAAAGTGCTAATAAAATCACTTAAACTTTTTCTTTCTATAAAGCATTTGCAATTATCATTGCTACAAGAATAATCTCCAAATGGTAGTGTTTTAATTTCAAATTTTGTATCAAATTTTAACCAACTCTGTTCCCTTGTATCAACATAAATGATTGATTTTTTGTTTAACTTATTTTTAAATTGATCAACTATATTAGTTGTATGAATAAATTTATTCTTTAACCCTAAATTAGCGCAAACATCATAATAGTCGGGAAATATCTTATTATAGAATATAATTGATGGAGACATTATTGTTCTTAGCTCTACTTGAGAAGGACTATATAATAGATTTTTATCTTGTTTTCTTTTGGTGATTAATGATTTGCAATACTCTTGGGCTTTTTCAATAGGTTGCTGTTTAAGCCATTTTTTCATATTATTTTTATCATTAAAATCACTATTAAAATATTGTTCTTTAGTTTTAAAATTTATGAGTTCGTTTGTTAAAAGATCTCGTCTTTCGAAATATGTTTGATAATATTTTGTTTTATTAAGTTTATATCCTTTTAAAGACATGTGTAAAGATTTTTCACTTGGAAATTCTTTTCCATCTACTTTGCAAATAACTGACATAATCTTATCCATTTAGAATATCTTCTTCAGATATTCCTAAAATTTTACATTTTAATTCATCCATAGAATCAAGTCTATTTATCTCTGTTTTTACAATAGCTCTTCTTAGTTCTGCCATTTTTAATAATTTTTTTCTAGACTCTTCTTGTTTCCACATCTCTACAAGGTTTAATATACTAGCGTTATCTTTTATTTGTTTACTTAGCCTGTCGCTTCTTTTTACTTTTAAATCATTTAATAGTTTTTGTTGACGATTTACGCAATCATTATACTCTTTTCTTGCTGTGCTACTAGCTTCTACGATAGCCATTGGAATTCTTCCATCTTCTTGAGTAGCTAAATCTATTTGATTTTGTAAAGCTGTAATCGTTTGTTGAATTGTGGATGATATAACTACTTCTGTAGCGAGAACAATGTATTGATCGACTTCTTCTTGGGTAAGATCACTCTTATCATAAGTATATCTCAAAAAACTACTTTCAAATAAATCCCTATCATCTTCGTCATCATAAAGATTAATTTGATGAGTAAATCTATAAGTGTTCATATAACTAATCAAAGAATTTACTTCTTTTTTTTGTCTTGGAGTAATTTTTTCTTTTTCAATTCCATCTAATATATATTTATTAATTTTTACAATCATTCTTTCTTCGCTTCGTGGAGCTTTATAAGTTTCTGTAGCGATATTTTCATTTGTATCGTTAATATATTTAATATTACTAGGTATAGTTTTCATGTAATCAAGAATGCTTCTAGTTTCTTGACAAAGATTTGTTAATGATTCATTTTTAAATAAAATTTTAGCTATTTCAAGTCCTGTCATCATTGCGCAATTATTGCTAATATATTCTTTTTGATCTTCTGTTAATTCTATAAGACCTTTTGCTTGATATTCGTGACTTTTTCTTGGTTTAATTTGTCTTGCTGCAAGAAATTGTTTTACAGCTTTACCTTCTTTACTTCTTCCATCGAGATCATCTCTATTAAAAGCTAGTTTAACTAATTCTGTTAAAGATGGGGGATTATCTGAACGATTGTTCCATTCTTTTAATAAAATTAATTGTTGTTCTTCTGTTAGTTGTGGTAAATCATCACTCATATTAATGTAAATCAATATCTCCATTATATAAATGTTTTTTAACTTTAGTTACAATAGCTTTTTTTAAATTTTTAACTTGCTTATATCCTATTTTTCGATTTTTTTCAGTAGTTTTATAGCCCATTAAAGAGGCTGATTCTTCTTCTGATTTATGTTGAATATAATGTAGGTTATAAAATCTCCATTCTATAGGCTTAAGTATTTTTTGCATTTTTGCATGAATATTTTTTGCGGCTTTATCTATATTAATATCGTCCTCAATAATATTATGAACTTCTTGTGAGTGATTCTCTAAGGTTACTGGTAATTTAATATCATATGCTGATTTTTTATTCTTTTCCCACTTTGCATATAGTGGACATTTTCTACATTGATTGCCATATATATTACATCCATCTTCATTTTCTGCTGCAGCACATTTTAAACATGGTCTTGAATAATTACCATAGTTATTTCTTATTAAATTTTTTATTTGATTGCTAACAATCCTATTTATCCATGGGGCGAGAGGTTGTTTTTGATTATACATTTCCCATTTTTTAAAAATATGTATCCTCAATATTTGAGAAACATCGCTAAAGTCCATCCAAGCAAGCGCTGTGAGGTTCCATTTATGTTTTCTTTTACTAATTTCTTGGTCAATTTCAGAAATTCTACTTTCGAAACTAGATTTCAGATCGCTCATTAATTATTTCTTACTTCTTCTTAAAGAGCTGGCTTCTTTCGCAAAGTCTTCTAGGACTTGTTTTTTGGAGACTTTTTTTGCTTTTTCTTTTCTTCTTTCTTTCTTTGAGTTTTCGCTTCCAGATGTTCCCATTAAATCCTTAAGTTTTACTCCTCTAACTACTTGGTCTGATTGGGTTTCTACTTGTAGTTTAGATATATTTGGGACTTCGTTAACGTCTTGGTCGTCATCATAATTAATATCATTATCTAATTCTGGTTCTTCAATATATATTTTTTTAGCTATTATAGGTTTTTTAATTTGAACTTTTTCTATAACTTTTTCAGTATTTGGTTCAAATGATGCTCCACAATTAGAACAAAATATTGGTTTTTTTATTGAATACTCTGTTGGTCCACCACAAGAAATACAGTATCTTTTCATTTAATATGATTATATATTAAATATTAATTTAAATCTAATTTAAATTAATATCAATAGATATTAAAATCTATTTAAACTGCCAGTTTTGCACATGTTGTAATACTAGTGTAAGAAGAGATATGACCATTTCTACTAGTTTAATTTGTTTAGCTGTGTTAGTTTATATTTTGTATTTAGTAGAGAGAGTTAAGTAATTATTTGTCTAAATAATCTTTAATATCTTTTACTAGTTTTCTTCTCTTATTTCGCTCTAAAACTGTTATTAAGGTAGCTAGTGCTATTGGAAAAGCAAACCTCAGAAAGAATTGAAGGTGATCTTCCTTACTTAATAAATCAAAGTAATTAATGTAAAGGTCACTTAGCCCCCAAAGCGTAAAAAGTATCGCAGGGACAAAAGTGATAAAAAAGAACTTATCATAAGATTTTAAATCAGCCCACCAGCTTTTGATTTTAAGTAGCATACATAGGCTTACACAACATTAGATTGGAGTTGCTTGAGCTGGAACTCCATTTGATAATACTGGAGGTGCTCTATATTGAGAATCAGTTGGAGTAGACGAAGCTCCAGAAGCTGTGTCTGGAGAACTAAAAGTAGAGAATTGAAATTCTTTTTCCATGTTAACATCACTTTCATTAACTTCTACTTGTCTGGATATTCCATTAACTTCTAGAGCTACTGGGCTTTTATGGCCCGATACATTAAGCATCATTTCGCCTTGCTCATTTTTAGTTATTTTAATTCTTATTTGATCTTCTGTATAAGAATATGGCGTTAATAAAAACGCCGCTAATAGTATTATTGTTTTTTTCATAAGGTTTTATATCTTGGGTTTTGGAAAACATTAGACTTATATTTTAATCTTACTTCTTTGATCATATAGCCTACTGACACATAAACAGGTTCATTAGAGATTATATTAGATGGTTTAGTGCTATTAAAATTTAATATCCATTTATGAGAATCTAATCCTATAGGCTCGATGCCTTTGGTAAAACATGAAACTTGTTCTGTAGCATATCCAAATTCTAATCCAGATTTTTCTATATTCTCTTGTAATGTAGATTGAGGCATATAAGCCAAACAAAAAAGAAGCCCTGTTATAAAGATACTGAATATATAATAAATCTTATTCATTGAATTGTAAAAATAGAATATCTACCTTTGCCTAAGCATTGATAATAGTACCTGTACTTCTCTTCTCCAACTTTATGAACTCCAAAAACTTCATCTTTAAAGTAATCTTTTAAACTAACTGTATCGTGATCTCCAACATGTTTTTTAATCCAAGTAGAAACTTCACCAACGTTTCCTTCGAAGACTACTACTTTTCCATGACTTGTGTATTGCATTTTTCT
>Ga0181346_1000166_pt1 | contig 26869 bp, 30 predicted proteins | sample Su13VDMM15DN_FD_130100 | JGI IMG/M metagenome (GOLD analysis project Ga0181346, IMG submission 130100) | Freshwater viral communities from Lake Michigan, USA - Su13.VD.MM15.D.N | ecosystem: Environmental > Aquatic > Freshwater > Lake | place: USA: Michigan | collected 2013-07-15 | reverse complement strand
CTCGGCGTAGATATTTACATAGTTTACTATATACTTTTGACGGATTGCTATAGCGTAAAAGCTCTTCGTATTTGGTTTCATCAGACATCTTATGATATATGGTTATACATAATTATGCGTCTTCGTCAGCGACGGCAGCCTTCTTTTTGGCATAATATTCACGAGCTTTTAATTTCTTGTATTCGCGCAAAGCCACAATTTCTTCTTCTGATTTGGAAGGTTTAGGTTTATCTTTATCGCGTTCTCGATATTCACGTGCTTTCATCGTATTATATTCGCGTTTGCTAATACGTCTTTCTTCCAATTCTTCTTCTGATTTTAAGCTCAGCGAATTAGATCGGTTACACATATTTTCAGAATGAGTAACCCATCTGAGGTTTGATAACGCATTGTTCGTTTTGTTTCGATCTATATGATCGACCTCTGGCAATTCATCTGGATTTGGAATGTATTGGATAGCCAATAATCGGTGTATTGAAGTTTTGCGCGTATTTTCCCCTGATATTAATACTAGTTTTAAATATCCATCTCTAGACAACTGAGGAGTCATTATTTTGTTATATATACAGCTAAATACGTCACCATTTTTATTGATTTTGTATAAAGTTTCGTAGCCCAGTAATAGATCCCAATCGCTCATAAAGTCAGATCCATATTGTAATTCAAGCAAATCATGAATTGTAAAATGGGTAGATTTTCCATCAACTGTTAATACGATATGTTCGCTATCACCTGATCCCTTTTTGAAACTTTTCAAAGGAATCTCTTTGTTTTTCCCGTAGACATTTCCAGATCGATCAATCATATACTTTCCATCAAACCCTTTTAGAGGTGATAATTCATTCATTTTATAAATATAACTATAGACATGGCTTTATATTATTTATACTCTATAGTGTTTGACTAAACTCGACTTCCAGAAAATAAATCGATTTCAATAATAGACTGATAGCTCAAGAAGCAGTACAGATCGACCGACCTAGCGCTCTGGTTGATTCCAATGATTTGGACAGATTTAGGAACTGACTGTTCAACGGGCAACATTCGCTCCACATTGACATAGTAGTAGCAATACGATTGGTCGAAATCAAGAGCTCCAATAAGCGATGAGGTCAACCCGTCAGTCAAGCCGCCATTCACTGCGTTACAGCCGGCAAGTTGATCGTTGAATTGCTCGAACATGCGTTGTTGGGTGTTGTAGATTGCGTTTTGGCCAGATACGACCACGTTGAAGTTGGTGAACTGGATCAATGGAGAAGTTGTTCCAGATCCGGCAGTGTCGAATGGAGACTGGAAAGCAGGAATTGCAATGGGGAGGCCAGTGGATGCTACTGAAAAGAAGGGAACAATGAGAACCGATTTCAAGTTGGCAATACCGTTGGTTAGCAAGTTGTTGAATGAATTACCAGCCGCAATATTAAGCACTTGGTATTGGTACACGTCTTCGTATGCGATTCTCTTGATGGGAGAAGACAAATAAGCGGATTCAAACACAGGATTGAAAGTGTATGCTGGAACATAGAGATACACCGATTGCGAGCATTGGCCTGGCTGGACACCAGGAATACCAAATTGTGTAGGATTCAACACCCTAGATCCAACAGCGACTGACGCGATATAATCCCCAGGCCCAAGATTGGCCAATACGGTATTTGCTCCAGTGGTTACGAGCGAATATGATTGTGCGGACAGTAGAAAAGGACACACTCCACCGACTGCGTTTCCTACAGAGGTCAACAGCATGGTGGTCCCAGGAGCGCCAGCGGCAGTTGTAAAGGTGGCTGAAGTGTTATTCAAATTCATAGTCATCTTCATGAAAACTCCCTTGAGTAAAGGACACATTGCGAAGAACGAGTGAATATGCTTCAGGTAGATAGTGGCAGTCACGGTAATTTGGAAAACACCAGACACACCCGCATTCACTCCATTGACTTTTGTGGAGATGAATGACTTCCACAGAAGTGTTGCGGCCTGATTGGTTTGGAGAGTAGCATACGTCTCAGTTCCAGGCTGGCCGAGTTGATCGTAGTTGATGTATTGGCAGCGTTTAAGAGCTCCTAGATTTCCACCGCTTGATTGATATGCGTTGAAAGTGGTTCCGATCAGGGGAGATCCAGTCATGCCGGCCGGATTGATTACATTATTACAAACACCCTGACCTTCAATCGCGGCAGCGTTGCTGTTTACCTGGTATGAAGTTGATGTGTCGGGAAAAAACCCGATGGTGGCTCCTTGAGTGAGGACGTCTCCCCAAGACAGAGAAGTAAGTAATTTGAATGAATTGATCATGTTGATATAAGGTGTTTGCTGGATCACAGTAACGCCGTTGTAGTCTAATGTGAAAGAATGGATAATTTGACCGAACCAAGACTTCAATCCGATGGAATAGTCGCAAGAAGTTCCGGCTGCGGCTGGTAGAAAGTTGCCGTTGGTGGCTCCGCCGGCAGCTGCGTTGGTAATAGTCAAAAGCATGGGGACGAGCAAATAAGCTTCCCTATAGGACATGTATTTGTTTGAATTGGACAGCTGTGAAGTATCAATCACAGACTGATTTGAAGAATAGTTGGTGTTCATGTTGTCGAGAATATTCACCCAGTCCTTTTTGATGAAGACATTAGTACTTCCCTCGATTTCAGAAGACAGGTCAAAAACTAGTTTGTCGGAGGCCATACTATACTACTAATTGAGATAAAAATTTCTAGGTCATTTTTACAAACTGAAATTGATGTTGGATGGCTTGCGTTCTTTGGTTGGTTTTGGGATCAATGCTCGGATTTTTGCCTTGAGGCCCGTTCCTAGACCTTTGCCGGAATAAGCCGCCATCATTGGTTCGATTTTTCTGCCGGTTGTGGATTCATAGGATTCGACGGATGGATACGATGACGCCGCTCCTGGGCCGCCTGGTTGTAAAAGAACTGATCCCATGCCGCGTCCGACGCGGCGGGATTGTAGTCCGGGAACTGTGGATATTTTTGAATTGCTAAACGGTACCGTCAAATGTCTCATATATGATATGGACAGATTTTAATTCATACCGGAGGGTTAAAATTTAGATCTGGCTTTTTTGCGAGCGATTGAAAGTTTCAAAGCGTTGTGGGCGATCGCGTGGAAAAGTTGTGCGGCTCGTTGAATTGTTCGGTCGTCAACCGATTCCTCTGGGCTGCTGGTTCGCAGCCCATTTAACAAGCGAGCTTCTTCGCGTAGGCAGTCGTCGTATAACTTGTCTAGATACTGGTCTGTAATTTCACAATGAGACATTTCCTATAATCTAACTTCAATAAAATCCTAAATGATATTCTGATTATTTAAGACCGATTTCATCCCCATCTTTGATGGCTAATAAAATAGTGATCTGATTGTCATTGAGCTTTATGGGCGATAAATTGGTTCCTAAAAAGGTAACCCGGAGTTCGTTATAAGTTCCGTCAATGAGCCGATTCCAAACAAAATTAGGCGGCTTTTCTGTAATCAAACCTCCTACAGCTACACTAGGAGTCATTGAGTAGATAATCGAAGACGGCTGAGAATATGGATTGTTGATCCCAGAGCAAGAAACATAGAGACTACTGTTGGGTTGGACATTGGGAGAAACGGTGCTTATATATGACAATGTGCCGTTAGCCAGTTTGCTGACATATTGGCTAACTGGCGGCACGTACGCGTTTCCTACATTGGCATTGGAAGCGAATCCTGGAGCATATCCGACGATCTCGTTAAAAAGCGGAGGAAACGTTACCACCGGGTTTTGAGCAACTGCTGGAAAACCGACGAATCCGACCGGTGCTACGTAGGTAGCCGGAAGAGCAATAGGGACCAAGAATGTATTTAACTGAATCGCGTATCGAGCTGGGTTGACCGCTATTTCGGCATAATACACATTGTCTCCAGATGAATCGATGAGGTAGGTTCCATTTTGGATCATTGTAAATTGTAACAAAGCGTTTAACGCGTCGATCTCATACAGCCCGTCTGGTATCACGATTGTGTATGTAGTCGTTACGGCAGCTACCGTCCACGTATAACTAAATGAATTGTTTCCCTGAGCTGCTGAGATGTTAAACCATGAATAATACATGCTGATAGATGAGACCGCAATGTTATTGTTTTTGAATAAAACTGAATTTGGAAATTTGTAAATAAGGGTCGAGTTTAAACCGTTACTAACGACGTTTGAACTGTTGAGCACGATAATTCTCATTTTATATATAAGATGGAGAGATTTTATTATAAGATCTGTTTATCGGTTAATTAAACGCCGCCTGGCAACACACGTGCTGGGCTTCGTTTTTTCTTTTCGAGCATTTGTAGGCGTTGCGCCTCTACTTGTTTGGATTGTGGAAACGATGAGTGGGCCCCTTGATATTGTGACGGGGTGAGATTTAAATTGACCGCGGTTTGTGATCCGCCAAATAAAAACAAGGGTTGGTCTCCCCCGGACCTCATAGGTGCTACTGTATTTTTCATTTCTGGATGTGCTACTTTGGGCTGGAACATTCTTATAATGTAGCGTGAGACATTTTTTTGGATATAGCCTTTAACCGTCGTTTTTCAGCAATCTCATCTTTATGTTCCAACCAGTATTGACGCCGTTTTTCGCGTTGGTCTTCAGCATGGTTGGCATAATACTTTTTTTGGCGTGCTTTTCTGACTTCCGACTCAGCTATATATCTGTGTCTGTCCTTTTCCTTCATCTCCTCCGGATGGTCGCTTCTATATTGACGCCGGGTTTCATTAATCTCTTCTTTATGATCCGTCCACCATTCATCCATGGTGCGAGATGGAATATTTTTATTCAAAGTAGCTTTTAAACCTTCTATATGCTGCCGTTCGATCCGGCGAGCCTCGTTTACATCCAAGCAGGACACTTTACAAATTTCAATCATATCCCAATTATCCCATCCACCATGGTCTCGAATAAAAATGGATTTATAACAATTATAGTCGTTGGACTTCGGATTGTAAAGATGTTTTTTGTGTTCTTGTTTGCGGCGTGTAAAATTAGTAGTATGTCCTATATAAATGTCTGAAATTTCGGGATCTTTACAACACAGCTTGTAAATAATCGTATTGGCGTAATTAATGGGGCAGGTGGGCATTGGTATAGTATGGTATATCATGGTAGCTTTATACTGTTTATTTATACCGAAGGATTAATCAGCCATTAAAGCTAACTCTACAAGCAACTCTTTGCCCTCAGATTTCGGCAATAAATCGCGTTTCATTAGTTTAAGGATTTGCCGCTTAAAATCTCGAATTAGCACTGTGCTGTCGTTTCCTGACAAAATTTCGCCACGCATTATCTCAAAATCTTTAATGTCCTCATCATCGGCCGGATTACTTGGCAGCCCTGCTCCGATGTGTTGGAAAATACCGGAGTTCTTAGACAGCTTTTTAATAAAGGATCTGTCTTCCGGAGACAAACTCGACAAGACGTCAAATGTAGGTTGTCGGTTTTCAACAGCTGCTTCAATGATTGGTACCACAGCCGACGGTAGCTTCTGAGTAGGATATTTAGCAACTATTGCTCCAGACTGGGTACGTAGAGCCAAAATGCCATTATCCAGCTTGTGCGAGTCGATCTTGTATTTACCTAGAGATACCCATTTCATAGCCTCACCAATGCCGCGTCCAACTACTTTTCGTTTAGCCTCCACCGGTCGTGAAGCTAGTCGCCCGCCGCTTGGATAAAGCCCCCATCCAGCTCTTGGTTTACGTATTGGGTTCCCTTTTATAACACGGTTGTACATGTGCGCAAGATATCGATTTATATTAGCCAATCGAATTAAATAGGAGGCCTTAGTGGTTCCTCTAGGTCCAAACTTATCTTGACGAGCGGTAAATGGTGCTATATACAACTCCATCATCTGTTCAACAGCAATCCTTAAAGTATCTAAACTAACCCGCTCGAATCCAGCCGACCCATCATAGTTGTCTTTAAAGTCAGCCAACACCTCGCGACCTCGTTCGCTATCATACGCCTTTGCTCTAACATCTAACGGAGCGGTTTCAATAAGTTTTTGAAAATATATATCCTCCTCTTCGGCTATTCCTGGATATTCGTCGTGAACGTCCATAGGCTCGGTTGCTGAACCGACGTCATATTCTCCCCCAGGAGGAGGAGGAGGACCGGGTGCTGGTTCAGGTCCTTCTTGAGGCGGGATCTCATCTGGCGGCGGAGGTGGGATCTCATTTGCGTCAAATATGTTCTGCGGTAAATTAGATATAATCGTGCGTCTTCTAAATTCGTCATTCATGTAAGTAGGTAAAAACGACTGAGTAAAGATATCGGCCGGTATTCCGTATTTGTATTTCGGTTTTAAAATCGATACAATCTCAGGCATATGCTGCGCTACGAAAAGCAACTGATCCGCATTTAACGCAGCAACGATCGCTTGAGAGTTTACACCGTCAGCAATTTCCTTTAATGCCCCTATTAGATCGGCTCTCAGTTTGACTACATCCGCGACTCGTTCCGTTGTGGTGCGCGTGTCCAACGGCGTATTGGGCGGCATGCCGGTCTTGACGTACATTTGATTTGCGCGTAGGTTGACCTCGTTGATCTCCGATTGTAGCTTTAAAGTAGCCAGATACTGTTTTCGAAACAATGCTTCGTCCGTTGGTTTATTGCGAGGTCTCATTGACATTTTATACAGTATATCTACAAAATAAAATATGCGGTCGGTATGAAAATAAGATCCACGGAGGGGAATGGCGGCCAAAAGGCAACAAGGCAGATCTTGCCCGTTTTTGACTTATTTTTTTGGAAATTTTTTTTGTTTTTTTTTTGGTTTTTTTTTCCAAAAAAATAACCTCAAAGCGGGCAAGATTTGCCTTACTTGCCTTTTTGCGTTTTTGTACTATTTGCGTTTTTGTTTTACTTATTTGTTTATTTTTTCTGATCTATTTAGGTGTTAAAAAAAATAGAAATAGAAGGAAAATAGATCTAGTAGCACCCCGAAGCTCTAAAAGGCAAAAGTCGGCCATAAATAATCTCCGACAGCTAACTAAACCTTCTCCTCTTTTCCAGAAGCGACCTTGTGCTCTACATCGAATTCATGCTCCTTTTCTTCAAGAGCCACATCTCGCTTGATAGAGAAGCAGCACACTTTACACTCGGTACATTTCGATTTGAAAGTAAGCGAAAGCACTTTTAAAACGACTCCAGAAATGGTAACAACCAAAGATCCCCAAAATAGCTCAGACAACATATGATGTATACGGAGATTTTAACCCGGTATATATTTAGGAAACAGCACTCGGAAATGTCCCAGTTGTCTGGATATATAACGTCATGAGTTGAGTTTGTAAATCGTTTAAGTCTCGAGTTTCTCTTGATAATTGAGAATTTAACAGCATTATTGATTCTTTTTTACTCTGGATCTGCTGGTAAACATTATCCATATCGCCGGTCAGTATTTCAACATTATAAAGTGTACTTTGTAATCTAACTTTTTGAATCGGAGGTGCCATTATATATAACCTTGAGATATAAAATTTTACCCCAACGGGCTTGGGATGGTTACGACTTAGTTAGTTAATTGGGTAGCACCAACTATATACTGGGTTGTTCCATTTATAACAATACAATCAATCGTCATTAGAGCGTATCTTCCATTTGATACATTAAATCCAGATGAATAAATGGTTCGTATGTTTGCTCCTAATCCCGTATTGATGGTAAGGTTGGATCCAGTTGAATTAAGAATGCCTATCTTATATGTCCCATTTACTACCATATTAGTTAACGTAAGGGCGGATATACTACCAGAACCACCAGTGATAACCACCGACGAGTTGCGAGTCGAGACATTTTGTCCGTTTGAAGCGCCAGAAATCGACAGGGTGCTCCCAGCATAAGTAGCCGTGTTCTGGCTTGTAGGTCTTATTTCATCGCCACTGAAATATGAGGCACTCATAGTAGATGTAGACGGGTTGTAGGTCAGAGGCCCGGTTACGTTGTCTATAAATAAACTATTTCCTGTAGCTGTTGCCGTTTTAGAAAATGTTAAAAAGTAGGTACCAGCAGTATTGTCAGATGTAAGATTAACCCCAACGGCCGTAGAAGAAGAAGTAGCATTTCCAGAAAACGTGGTTGCTGAAATGATCGATAGAGCTGGATTACAAGACAGTAAGGCAGTTTTCTGCGGGTGTCCATATCCAGTCCCACTTGCGTCGAAGAAGCCTAAATAATGAACTAGGTTCGCGGTTGTATTTTGAGATAGAATATTTCCAGTCCATTTGTCGTGATCCAGAGTGTTAGTAACACCTAAACTATCATCTAACCGTATAAATGGTTCGTTCACCGAAATATCATTACTGATAATAATTTGGTTAAATCCACCTGATGGAGCAGTCATAGTAATACTATTTTTGTCTACAGTAGTCGTTTCACCTGAAACCACATCAGTAATTGAAACTTCGTTATATCCATACGACGCATAATTAGAGGTTGCTATTTCGGTAATAGTTAAACTTGTCGGGATAAGTTCGCTTTTATAAGTTGGGGTAGTAATATCATCTACCACCTCAATTGTATCTACAACTGATATTTTAGTAGGAGTAGATGATAAATACTTTATGCTTTCGGTTTTCCCTACGGTTGTGTAAATATCTTGAAATAGTAAGGTCTGGACTCCGTTTGTAAATCCAGTTTGATCCATTGTCAGATTGGTCACTCCGTTTGACAAAACCAACCCGATATTAGGTGTCAGCGTCGCCGTGTTGCCAGAGAGATCTGAATATTGAACCGACTGGTTTGGATATTGCGTAGTCATTAGTATACATTGACGCTATATAAAAAACCCTCCGGGATATCCAAATGATCAGAACCCCGCCGTATACACTGTTGCGTCTCCGAACACCAAATAGTCTCCAGTAATAGTTATTGGACGGGAACCGCGATTAGTAAGCTGTAGCGACAGGTTATTGTATTGCGTGTAGGTGCTTGTGGTGTTGTAGTTCCAAAGAGCAAAACCAAATTTTTGCTGCCCTGGAGTTCCAGATGGGATGTATGGCTGGAGGGGCAGCAACCCACTCGCGGACGAGTATTGAGTACCTTGTTGACTGATAGAGTAATTTGTGACCCAAAAATAACGACCATTAGGGTAATATGAAGCGTCATTGGTTCCCAAATCAAAGGCAGACGAATATCCTGCTATTGATGGTTTGTAAATGCTGTTATTGAATTGTGGGAAATTAGTAGGTGTGGTTCCTGCCTGGCCTATACCATAAGCAGTATCCGTTCCTATATTGAGAGGACATCTAAACGGATAGATATCAATGGATCCACTTATCACTGTAAAATCCGTGGTTGGTTGAGGGGACACACTCGCCGTCAATACGCTGTTAACTTCATACCTAAAATTGACCGTAAAAAACTCATTCAACCCCCAAGCCACGCCGCTAAAGTTAAAGTAAATATTTGCTGCTCTGCCATAAGAGAGGTTTCTAAAGAACGCAGTGACTTGATAGTATGGAATTGCCGTCGGATTTGCTGTTATAGCAGACTGAACCCATGCGGTCGTAGGAACCTTCGTTGACGAGTCATTCGCGGCCGGTTGAGGTGTGGTCGACGTCAGCCCTCCACTCGTTGTAGCGTTGAGTTGGATCAACGCACCAGCCGTTACAACACTGTTGATAGGACCGGACTTGTTCGTATTTATACGAATACCTAAACCAGTAGATCCCCAGGCAGTCAATACTAAAGCACCCGCATTAGAACCTGCCCCGGTCCCAACGATGAATGGGTCGCTCGCTTCTACTAAAGCGTTATATGACCCGGCATTAGGACTTACGCATATTTGTAGTGCGGTTGTCGTAGCAAAAGAACTCGCCGTGAAACATATAAAATTAGATGGGTCGGTAGGAATATTATTAGGAAGAAGACACCGGGAAGCAAGACCTCCTCCCGTTGAAAAAGATAAAGCATTAGAAACTCCCCTGGTGACGTCTTTAACAGATGAGTATATTAATGCTCCATTTGTATTATTATTTATGAGTAAATTATTAGACCCATCCATATCAATCGTAGACGTATTCAATCCGTTGGCTATATTGAGCGTTTGTGATAGATTCAACGTTGAAGCATTTGTAATGCCTAGAGTAGACGTTCCTGGCACTATCAGAGCTGGGATCGTCTCTGTACCTTGGCCGTTTGGAAATTGTAAAAAGTTGTTTGCTATTACGTCATATGTAAGTGGGACATCTTGCGCTAGAAATACAGATGGATCAAAAATGGCCAGATTCTCACTTGGCGGTCTATAAGCAATTCCACTCATGATTATACTATATGATCTGGAAATAAATTTACAATCCAACTTTTACTTCATTTAGAGTGTTGCCGGTTCCTCCGCCGAGCGTGTAATTGGACGACAGTGTAATACCTTGACCCACTCCATTCGGCCCGCGGTTTATTACATCGGCCTTGATCGAAAAATAGCTATAAGTAATCGACGCACCCCATATGCCGAATCCAAATGCGGATTTTTCAGCCGTCCCATACTGGATATAGGGAGCAATCGGAGCAGGCGAAGTTGTTGGATACGCTGTACCACTTGTCCATATTGTATAATTGTTGGAAAAATACCATCTACCGTATGGGACATAAGGCAGACCATTCGAAGTTAGAACATACGCGCTTTGAAGACCTCCATTATAGATCGAGCCGTTCAGTAGCGAAAAGTTAGTTGTATTTGGTTGCGTCGGATTGACCCCATACGCACTCGGGTTCGTATTATTGGCAGGACACCGCGCAGGATAAACGTCTATAATCGTATTAAAAGTCGCGTAGTTAGCAGCTACGTTAGTATTATTAGTGGTGGTAATAAGAGAGACACGTAAAGAAATAGAAAAGTAATCATTGACCCCCCAATTAGTCCCTGTGAAGTTAAACTGAAATGTGGCGTATCGGTCAAATGTCGCTGGAGCATTTATAAAGTAGTAGGCTTGATAGTATGGCATGGGTTCTGCCAACGCAATAGCAGACTGTACCCATGCGGTAGTAGGGATCTTCGTAGACGAATCTGTAGACACTGGTTGAGTAGTGGTCGATGTGAGGCTTGTGGTAGCGTTTAGTTGGATATTGGCTGAACTCATATTTATTTGAGCTGTAGGTACAGGATTAGTGATTACCAAATTGTTAGTCCCATCCATATCCAAAGTGGATGTATTCAACCCGTTTGCTATGTTAAGGGTCTGGGATAGATTCAACGTTGAAGCATTGGTAACACCTAGAGTAGAAGTCCCCGGAACGATGAGATCTGGGATCGTCTCTGTACCTTGGCCTATTGGAAATTGTAAGAAGTTATCCGATGAAGGACTAGACCCGTCTTGCGATATGAATACTGATGGATCGAATATGGCAAGGTTCTCGCTTGGAGGTCTGTATGAAATTCCAGACATGATTATACTATAAGGCTTGGAAATAAAACCTAGACTTAGAATATGAGATGTCTAAAATTTCGAATTTATACGAAAAGATTCCAAAGAAGTTCTTGGATGAAGCCGAGAATCCCAATTTTGAAATCCATAAATTGAAGCTGCCGTTTAGAATGTGTATTGTAGCCCCTTCGGGATCCGGCAAGACCAACTTCCTTGTAAACTTACTGCATATGTTTTGTCAGGGTAAAGGAACGTTTGCTTCGGTTTCAATCATCACACGAAACAAAGACGAACCTTTATACAAATGGCTAGAAGAGAAGAGTGACCAAATCGTAATCAAAGAAGGTCTTCACAATACACCACGCTTGGATGATATGGACAAAACCGTAAACCACTTGGTAGTATGGGACGATCTAGTGTTGTCAAAGGACCTATCGATGGTCGAACAGTATTACATCCGAGCTCGTAAGCTGAACTGTAGTGTTATATTCATTTCACAAAGCTACTTTAGAATTCCAAAAGTCATACGAAACAACTGTAGCTATATGGTATTGTTGAAATTATCCGGTAACAGAGAAGTCAACATTATATTGTCGGAATTCGGCTTGGGTGTTACAAAAGAAGAATTGCTGGCTGTGTACGAATACGCAACTGCTGAGAAATTCTCGCCGCTATTGATTGACATGGAGTCGCCAAAGGAGCAGAGGTTTAGGAAAGGAGTCGATGAGATAATTGACGTATCGGCGGTCATGAATCGCGAGGGAGGTAAATGACCTCCGGTATAAATGAATTTGAAAATAGTTTAGGGAAATTATCTCCAATTTATATACAATGATCCAAACGGCTTCATCCAAACCCAAATCCGGCAAACGCGAACCTAGAACTTCAAAAAAACCTCGGCTGTCTGAGCCTGTACCAGTTCCCGAACTTGTGGATGAGCGTTGTTCGCTTGTAGAGCCAATTGTGTGTCAGCCAGTAGAGGAAACTAAAGAAACTGAAACGCTGATCGATCTTCCGGTTGAAGAGTCAAAATGCGAAGAGTCGCCAGATGGCTCCTGCGGGAGCCAGCTTAGCGAAGCAGCATTAGTCGAAAAAACAGTATGTCCCTGTGGCAGCATTATTGCTACTAAATCTCTATCGAAGCATGAAAAAACCAAGAAACACTTGGCTTGGCTGTCGGCTCAAGAAATTACAGTTGTTATCTAAACATACGGGTTGCGATGGATTGATAATTGTTCGTGGCATGATCCCGATCCCAACAAAACGTCTCGGACGATCTCGTTAAACCTCTCGGTAATATACTTTTCTTCCGCTGGGTCCTTAACACACACTTCGAATAATCGACTACACTGTTTTTTGAAACGCAATTGGTCGCCTTTGTTCATTTCATGATATTGCGCCAGCCGGCCGGCTACTTGAGATACCAAGTCAAACGAGACGCAAATTTTGATTTTCTGGAGCAGGTCTCTTTTCCTATAATAGCTGGATTGGTCTTCATTTAAAACAACCGGCTCGTCATTGGGCGGGATTGGTAGCAAAAAATCGGCGGGTAGGCTGCGTAGATCGGCCGGAGGGGCGGGATCATGGTCAAATTCCCTAAAACTGAACGGTTCAATATCTGTAGATTCCATTTTATAATATAGAATAGAATATACTTTCTAAATAATGAACGAATTATAATCTAATTTAGTAAAACAACTCTGTAATAGTTACCGGCTGATTTAGCTCGTGATCTAGATCAGATCTGATTGTGGCTTCTAAAATATTCAGACGATTATTCCATTCGGCTACTTTTGTTTTTTTGAGAGTCATTAGCTTAGTAGTGCCGTTAACTGCCCAACAAGAAGATACTTTTACAAAATCTGAATTTGTATACGCGTCTGGATTAAACCGTATCATATGTATCGGCCGGCAGTCTAGATCCAAAGAGATATCGTTGAGTCTTCTTGTTTCGCATTCGACCGTATACGAGCTATGACGGTTTTCGTCTACTTCTATGATTATAACTTTATAGCCGAGATCCAATAGCATATCCGGTCTGCGTTTTGAACACCCGTCTTCGATTTTTCGGTCTGTTGCCCAGCTGAATTCTGGAAATCTAGATTTGATAAAGTCTACTACAGACTGTTCTTTTGTCTTGTAATTTCGTATAATCGGATCGTCTGGAAACATAAACACGTAGCACCTAACGCAGTATTTGTTGTATTTTGTATTTCCACGAGTGCTACATAGAGGCGTTTTACATATTTTAGATCCGGTTCCGCATTCGCCACATGATGTTTTAAGTTTATCATGTTCGCAAATTCCGGATCCTTTACAGTCGATACATTGACGTTTTCGTTTATCATGTGGACATATTCCAATCCCGCCGCAAGGTTTACAATCGTGTTTTTGCTGTCCGTGTTCGCAAATTGAGGATCCACCGCATGGTTTACATATATATTTTTGCTTTCCATGTTCGCAAAATACAGACCCGCCGCATGGTTTACATCTATATTTTTGATTTCCATGTTCGCAAATTGAGGATCCACCGCATGGTTTACATATATATTTTTGATTTCCATGTTCGCAAATTGAGGATCCACCGCATGGTTTACATGTATATTTTTGATTTCCATGCTCGCAAATTGCGGATCCGCCGCAAGCCATACATTGAGATTTCCTATTTCCATGTTCGCAAATTCCGGTTCCTCCGCATGGTTTACATCTATATTTTTGTCGGTCGTGTTCGCAATTCTTACGAACCCGTTTAGGTTTCGCTTCAATCACGGTACAGAATTCAGTGTCCATTTCATATATAGTTATAACGAGTTCTCTTTATGTTAATTCTATTAGTATATTTCAAACGGCAGTACATCGATCCAGTCCGACTTCTGTTTTTTAGAGCTTCGGGTGCTACTAAAACTATACTTTCTTCTATTTCTATTTTTTTTAACACCTTAATAGATCAGAAAAAAATAAACAAATAAGTAAACCGTAAAAAAACGCAAAAAGGCAAGTAAGGCAAATCTTGCCCGCTTTGAGGTTATTTTTTTGGAAAAAAAAACCAAAAAAAAAAACAAAAAAATTTCCAAAAAAATAACCTCAAAGCGGGCAAAATCTGCCTTGTTGGCCTTTTGCCATATAATACACTACCCTATAAATTAACCCCCCCGGTATACATTAGATATAACAAACCCCCGATCCAAGCTCCGAATCACTTGTACCGGATATAAATCTATGCCCTACTAAACACGTGGAAGTTAGCTGTTTGCCATTATGATATTCTTTACGATCTTTGATATACTTCCCCAATCCCTTGGCATTTTCCACCAACCCAACAAAATACTTCTCTGAGTATTTGCGTTTTTCCGCCTTTGTAAACGTCTCAAATCGGTCATGTGTTTTGAAATTAGTATACAGATTCTTTAACGGAATTGCTTCGCTGTTTTCAATATTCTCAGTAAGCTCCATCTCGGACCCGATCCAACTCATAATATCGCAAGACGCGTTAAGGTGGGCTAGCGCACGATCCCGGCATTCATCTGGAAGATTATCCAACAGGTTTGGAGTTTCGATAACCCGTTTATAGGCTTCTAGCAATAATATAAAATATGCCTGCCTGTGATCAGTCATCCACGATCGATTTTCAGCAAAATCCTGTTTGATGTTCAAGTACGTCTTATCTTCGGCGTCGTTGTATTCGGCCTGGCTAACCGCGCGTGTAATGAAAGGAGCAATGCTTAACCTACGCAGCAATGCGGTGGTTGAGTCTGACGACATGTCGCTAAATAACGGGATAGTGTTACAATCCCCGGATATCGTGGCCACCATAACGACTTTGGTATCGGACGAGTATAATCCGCGGCCTACTATCTGGTTATCTCCAGTTAACTCTTTGAACGTCGCGCTGCATATCTTTTGTCCCGAATTGGGTTCAGAGAAATATAACGATCGTTTCCCATTCATATTGGCAACGGCTGGATTGGCGACACATCCTTTGATCGGAGCGCATAACAGATCGGTTGGGATCTTCATACCGTAGTCTCCAACCACACCGTTCTTCAACTCGCGAAGTAGTGATTTTCCGTTACCACCACAGCCGGTGCTGATGAGAACACGCTGTACCTTGTTTCCTGATAACCCGGTGCTCTCAAACGCTAGGTAATAATCTCTTACCGGCGTAATAGGTAAAATACTAGTAACTAATTGCCGAATCTGTTCCACCCGCGTGCTGTCGTATTCGTCGTTCCAGTCCCAACCACATGTAGTTCGTATGTATTGATCTTTGCGAGGCTGTACAAACTCTCCAGTAGCTAAATTCATTATACGATTTGTAAACGCGAATAGGTTAGGATCAGAGTCCCAGTCGATATTGGGTTTGTGTAGTTTTGCCAAGTATAGAAACGCCACGTTATCGCGTATACTCTTCTTGGATAAGCAGGTCGACCGTTGGATCGCTTTCTTTGTGCTAGTATTTACTGCTGTAATCCGGTCAATAATTTCAGAAATCTCAAACGCTCGTGCGCTACTAATACTTATCTGTGCGGCCAACGTATTAGTGTGGTGTTTAGACAACGATTTAATTTCCCTGTACAGCGTAGCTAACTCTTGTTTTAAACCGGATATAGACTCCTCCTCTTTTTTAATAATGTCAATAATACGTAATGCTTTTTGCTCGATCCACTGCTGTAACGTATCCATCCTGCCTTTATGAAATTCCGAGTTGTGTATAGGCATAGGCTCCCAATAAATTCCGTTGTAGGTATATGCCTCGACGAACTTACCGCTGCCCGTAGCAATCATTTCAGTATATTTAAAGCACACGTCAATCAGGTATTGCGCCCACTGAGCTTCATCGGAACTTGCTAGATCGAACTTACGAAATACGTGACATAAGCTAGGTTGGCCAATAGGATATCGCTCGTCGAATGGCTTCACAATCATTTTACTAACTAGTTCTAGCCCGTTATGAATATAGGTATTAATCTCTTCTATATATTCTACTTTGTAATCTGATTTTTTCATCATAAACCCATCCTGGCACGGGATAAAGGTGTTTATAATTAAATTGTATTTGGTTACTAAATAGGTAATACATGACTCCTGTATATAGCGCTCAATAGACTGACACCAAAACGACATGATCGTTTTTTGTTTTTTAGCTAGACTGCAGTTCTTGAAATAATCTGGCTTGCTTGAAATAATATCAGTATAGATGTGCTGGTTACCTTCCCAAACCATATTAATAAATTTAGCCAGCTCAGACTCGATCCCGCCTAGTATTGGAAGCGCTGGTTTGTTATTGATATTATTCTCAATAAGCCATCCATCTATCGATCCACCATAGACGAGCCTGATAAATAGAGCCTTGGCGGCATCTCGGCTGACCCCATAATGCTCAGCCACGTTTAATCTATACTGATTTACATTCCGACAATATTCGGAAATCCATCTACGATCTAGACCAACTCGATTCATATAACTCAGCACTAGCTCATAATGACAGTTGACCAGATCTAAATCCACTAGGTACTTATTACAAAGCGTATGTCTAGTAGGTCTATGGAACACTGACATCGATAGATAATCTTTGGGATAGATCCTACCCCACCCATGCCTAGACAAATACCACTCAGACACAAAGGCGTTAATACCATTGACCCATTGGTATTGATACGCGACCAACAAGTCCTTCTCGGTCTTGTATAATTTACCAAGACCGTCAGCGTGTCTGGTACCATCAAAATCTATCAAGTTGGCAGTATGGATAATATTATACAGCTCTTCCGGATCAATGTGTTCATATACATATACGCTGTCAAAAATAGATTTATTTCCAAAAACTGCCTTGTCAAGAGTAGCATCATTTACGGTGCTGGCCATCTTCTATAGTATGTATTGAAAATAATCTTTAAACTAAAAAATTGATATAAATAAAAAGTTATAACATAGTATAGAAAAAATGGATACCGAAACTTTGAAACTCGAAAAAGCCAGAAAACGCCGCGAATACTTGACTACCTATCAACGTATAAAATATCAAACAGATCCGGAGTATAGACAGAAAACTATAGACAAAGTACTCGCTAGATATCGGAAGCGTAAATATGACCCCGATATATATATATATCCAATTTCAATATAAAGAGATCTCGTTATAACTATATATAGGAAATGGTATCCCCAAACGTAAACAACTTGACTCCAGCAATGTACAGGATCGCCACCGCGCAGCCGTCTACGATAGTGGCCGAGATCAAAGCATATATCCGATCGCTGATAACTAAACATTTAACAGATAACGTCCAGATCGAATTCACTCGTAGTATGGCGCACGATAATGAAGTGGTTACCTCACGCGTTTTAAAAGAAATTTCAAACATATTAGTAGACGACTCTGATATAGTACACTATTCCCACACTCTGGTAAAAGACATTGGTTTAGACAATCCAATGGTATATATGGACGCAGACACACTAGATGAGTTTAAAGCCCTAGTTAACGCGACCTCTGGCACGATACTGCATGATAGAGATAGAGATCCGGTCGTTGGCTACTGTCATCCATATACAAATATCAATCAGCTGTGGAATGACTATCTATGTTCACTACTATTCTGGAATGATAGAGACTGGTTTCAACACTGCTCCAGACTAATTGCCGGAATGACGGCAGATGAAGACCCAGACGCGTACGATGAAGACGATGATTCATCTTCGGTCGACGATGACTCTACAATAGGCTATGATTCAGACGAAACTGGATCAGTCGAAGACGACGAATAAATATAACATAAATTGACTTAGAGACTTATGTTATAAATATACAATATGAACACAGAAGAAAGACTTGTGTATATGAGAAATTACCAAAAGAATCGATACCGCACCAACGCTGTTTATAGAGAGGCTCAATTAATTAGGACAAATTGGAACCATCACTTAAATCGGTTAACTAAATGTTTACTTAACAAAATTAACAATACACCTCCGAAAAGAATCTTAAACCAATTTAATAGACGAATTTATAAACGCAATGTCGACAGCGACTGGTCATTTCGTGTCCCAAAACCGAGTTCGAGTGTATACTGACCAGTTCATTAGCCGATGTAACAAAGCCGATTTTGAAGCTATGATAGCAGACCCATCTTTTAAAAATTATCATAACTACTTTTGGTGTCCCTGTGGCCGCACCGTTAGATTTAATGCCAAATCGTATCATTATAGATCCAATATCCACATGTTAAACATAAGTAAGACATGATCTATATCATTTATAAATATACAAGCTTAAAGATAGCTTTTATATCTATAACAATAAATGAGCGATACTTATACATACACGTTTTATATGCTACATCCTAAAGATATCGAACCTGTCCAGATTTATGAAAAAAATATACGCGATTGCTATATCGGGTCTACTAGAAGGCCGGCTCATAGGTTCACTAATCACAAATACAATTGTAATAACCCGGATAGCAACAGGTATAATTTACCGGTGTACAGACATATTAGAGAGAGCGGCGGCTATGATAATTGGAAATTTAGCCTTTTAGAAACTCACAATATGACGATTTTAGACGCCAAAACTCATGAAAGAAGCTTGATTGAGCTATATGCGGCTAGACTGAATAAACAACGACCAATTATATCTATTACAGAGAAATATGACTATGCCAGATCATATCGCGATTCACATAAAGAAACAGCCTGCGCGTATCAAATGGCATATCGAGCTGTTCATCGCGAAGAAAGAAACCAAAAACAAAAAGCCTATCGAGACGCCAAAAAAGCCTTATCCGTTAATATATAGGAAATAAAATCTACGTAATATTATACGAATGGACGATAAATATGAAGATCAATACCCATTCAAATTAAGTCTACATAAATACGATATAAAAACCTACAAATCTTTATTAAAAAAGCTAGGCGAATCTACCGTAGGCTCAAAACCCGAATTATATATGCGGCTCAAGAATCGCATGGAAAACGATTATGATCTAGAACAGAAACACCTAGAAGAGGTTGCTTACGCAAAGAATCTGGGACTACCTGAACCAAAATTTGAAAAACCTACTCCGCCAAAAAAAGAACGTAAACCTCGAGCTAAAAAGGTAGTCAAAGAACTTGATATCGAAGACCGAACTCATATGACACTAGCCGCGCTAAAATCTCACGCCAAAAAATACGGTCTCGCCGTGTCGGGAACAAAAGCAGTATTGATTGCTCGTATAGACGAATACCTACGTGATCATACGCCAGTCGACGATTACGATCCAGAATCAGCTACCGAGCCGCCTATAGAGCCAGTTTTAAAAGATAAGAACGAACGTGATTCTTTATCTAAGATGACTGTTCCACAGTTAAAGGAACTCGCCAAATCAAACGGATTGGCTGTAGGTGGAAATAAACCAGTGATTATAACTCGTATTATTGATTTTTTGAATAAAGAGTCTATACCTACTGTATCTAAACAAACTCCTAAAAAGCCTACTCCTAAACAAACCACACCTAAACCGAAGCCAGTAGTACCTATTTTTGTTCAACCTCTGGAAGAATCTATACCGACAAATATAAAAAAAACCCCAATTATTATCAAACGAGTCGCGCCACTTGAAGAGGATATTCCCTCTACCGAACCTGTTAATAAAGGGATCAGTATTAATAGACCTAAACCGAAGCCGGTCATTGATACTAAATGTCTTCAATGTGCCGTATCAAAACAGAAACAACTATGGCTTCAGGATTTCTGTAGAGAAAATAACCTACCAACCGGCGGTTCTAAAGATAATCTTGTCATGCGCGTTCTCGATTTTTTTGATAAATTTCCGTCGTCAATACCTTCATCAATCATCGAACTTTCAAATGAATTTAAGAATAAATCCGAGGCCATAAAGCAAAGGCCCCCGAAACCAACGGCCCCTGAAGTACCGATCTCGGAACCAAAGGCTCCTAAACCAAAAGCCACAAAACAAAAGGCTACGAAACCAAAGGCTCCTAAACCCAAGGCCGCTCCGTACGTTATGCCTAAACCTAGTTCTCCGATTGGAGATCCGTTCGCCGGGTTGACACTAGAAGAAATATCAGAACGAATCGAACACCAAAAGGCGCTTGAATCCATTTCTGCTAGAGTCGATGAATCCAAATTATCTCCAGAAGAACACAATTTGCGTAAATTAAGGATCTTCTGTTACGAACACGGTCTACCGATAACTGGGTCTAAAAAAGAACTAATAAAACGAATTAATACACTGGTAAACAAACCATCTGGAAAAGGAATACTCGATACATTAAAATCCGCGTCTCAGGCAATAGCTAATTTCGGTACAACTCTTATTAAAGGTCGGTCGGATTATCCGCAAGATCAAAAGAGCCTATTGGGCCAATTTGGAACTATGGTTGTTCGCCATATTCAGATCGGTAGAACGCCTCTGCCCAGCCTATTGACCCAATCATTGAACATAGCTACCCTTGGTGCTTTTTCAAAAGCTTTGAAACGATCACCTTATGATAAACTGTATCACCTCTTTGTGATCCTGACGTTGGATCATGGCAAGACAATGCTCGTAGAGAAGAACGAGGCCATCAATATGAAAATAAACCCACAAGCCGCTCCAAAAACGACCACGTATTTTGACGTGGCTCAAATCCCGTCCACGCTTACGTTTTCAACGCTCATGGCAAATACTCAACGCGCACTGGGATCTAAGTTTTTCTCATACGATAGCACAAAGAACAACTGTCAAGACTTTATTATTGCCATGTTCAAATCAAATTCAATATTGACTCAACCAATTTACGATTTTGTAAAACAAGACGTAGGAACTTTATTCCAAAATTTTGAGAATACAAAGAAGCTTATGAATGTAGTCACGGATTTAGGATCCAAGGTGGATATTATAAAAAAGGGCGGCCGCTTGAATAAGACTCCAGTTTTAAAGGAATATAGCAAGCTTACTAATCACCTGATTTCTCATGTGACTGATCCATCGGAGCCAGTCGATACACGAGATTATACTCACTCTATTGACTTGATTAAAAGAATTCAAAAAATCAAAGGATCGGGTATCGTACAATCAGTCATATTTAGAAAGCCGCAGTGGACTGAAGACTCGGCCATCAAATGGCTAGATAAGTATAGTTATAAGCATTATAAGATAGATGAAGAGCCGCATACGATTCGATTTAGACAACACGATCCATCGGACCATATGAAATATAGAACCAAGTCTCTAGGGAAATCAGGAGTATTGTTAAATATCGAATACGACAAATTAAAATCTCCATCTAAGAGTATAATGCCCCCTAAGAAAATCTATATGACTGGCAAAGGACTAGAAGGATCTCCTGGAATTGGTGGTGGAATGGGATGTGGCTTGGGAGCTGGCTTGGGAGCTGGCTTGGGAGCTGGCATGGGAGCTGGCATGGAATGTGATTCCGATTCTGGATATGAATCTTCTTCCGACGACGAGGGCGAAGGATCTGGTCTATATGTAGGCGGCCGCGGTTTAGGAGCTGGCATTCAACATCTACACGTCCACGTCCATCATCCAGAGGGCGGGAAAATCAATTGGAAGAAAGTCGGAAATACTGTATGGAAAGTAGCGAAGCCAATAGTCAAGGACGTGTCGCATAAGTATCTTCCAAAGCTCGGCGAAGAGGCTGGGATGGCCTTGGGTACGGCCGCAGCAACCTTATCCGGCAACCCAGAAATGGCCCCCCTAGCGGCTTCGATGGGATCTAAATTAGGAAAAGCTGCCGGTAAGGCCGCTGATAAGAAGGTACAAGGACTCGGAATTGGAGCAGGCGTTCGTAAGGGTCGCTTCGAAAAAGGATCCAAAGAAGCTATGGAGTGGTGCGCAAAAATGAAAGCAGCTCGCGAATCCAAGAGATCGATGTAAAATACTAAAGAAATATCTGTTGAAAATATAAATGAACGCGATCCAAATCCACTTTGTATTAGGTAAACTTGTCAAGTATGGAGACAAATACAAAAGTGATTTGATTAACAAAGCATTATCAATGCGACAGACTACAAAAATCCACACTGTTTTTCTGACGATATATCTAAATCGAAGTCAGATTTTGGAATACAAACACATAACAATGGTCCAGGCTATCCAGTACATAAATGACGCCATTTGGATGTATAGATCAAAATCCGTATACGAACGAGATGTCGATCCTACAAACGTGTCAGTTATTGAAGTTGATCCATTATTATTTGAACGATCCGTCGAGCCGCCTATGACTGATTTGGATCTGCTAATTACGCATTCCAGGCCATAATCCAAAGTTAATGAACTCCTAAAAAATAGATTATTACATTCTTAGATCATATATGATAACAAATCTCTCTTATAACATAAAAAAAGCACATCATAAGATCCGAATAATCCATTTTTAAGCATTTGCTTAAATAATATTGGGTATTATTATATTAAACCCTAAATAAAATCGATTTTATTTATAAGTTTCTATATTAATCTATTAATCTTATTAATATTTTGCTATATTTTGGATTATGGCAAAGAATATCATAACAATTCTTCGTATATTTATACGGATTTGTTATCATATATGATCTAAGAATGTAATAATCTATTTTTAATAAGATCCTTAACTTTGGATTATGGCCATGAATCCACGGATCGCGTTTCATAGTTGAGCACTATGCCATTTTCTTCCTGGATCCTGTGAACATTTGAATTATGAAACGCCATCGCGTATTGAGGAGACGATTTACCGACTCGCTTGTACAATATAGAGACGGTTGGCTGATCCATATAGATTTGACAATCGACTGCGTTTGTGTAGTATCTTAATGACATGATATTTACAAGATCGTCGTCAAAGGTAACGATTTCATAAACGTATCTATGATCGGATTCGTTTTCATTCATATCTTCAAGCAGCTCGTTCATGATGTTTTCGTGTAGTGCGTCTCGCATGTGTTCCAAATCGTCGTGATCGTTGTTACAAATTCCCATTTCTATAATCTATTATTTTTTACACTTAAATTTAAACACATTATTTTATCCTGCTTAATTATATAGCATGGAACTTCAATCCGTATTAAAAACCAACCGGCCACATCTAGGCGAATCGTCAATCAAGACTTATACATCCATTCTTAAAAATCTGTTCCTAAAAGTGTATGGCGACGCAGAGATGACAATGGATCGGTTCAAAGATTCGTCCAAACTACTGACCCATTTAAAAGACGTTCCGGCCAATAAAAGAAAGACTATTTTATCTGCTCTAGTTGTTTTAACAAACGAAGACAAGTACAGACACGTTATGATGGATGATGTGAGTTCATACAACACTGAAATAGCAAAACAGGAAACCACACCAGCACAAGATAAGTCTTGGGTTCATTCGGACGATATATCAGGGGTTCTTCGTGATTTAAAAATGACAGCTGATATGCTTTATAAAAAAGCGCACCTATCTGCGGCTGATCTCCAGAAGATCCAAGACTATATTATGATTTGCGTATTAGGCGGCATTTATATTCCTCCGAGACGAGCTCTGGATTACTGTTGTTTTAAAATCAGATCGATCGATAAAGATGTAGACAACTACATCGACGGATCAAAGTTTGTTTTTACGCAGTACAAGACTGCCAAAACGTATGGCAAACAAATGGTCGATATTCCAAAGGAGCTAAAGACCATTCTTAATAAATGGATTAAAATCAACCCGACCGAATGGCTATTATTCGATACTCATGAAAATCCATTGAATTCCGTCAAACTAAATCAACGGCTGTCCAAGATTTTCAAAGGAATATCTACTGGCACCTCGGTTAATGCTTTGCGGCATTCGTATCTCACAACTAAATATGGATCTACGATTCAGCAGAAAAAAGCGATTGATAAAGATATGTCCGAGATGGGATCGAGTGCCGGCATGCTTTCAACTTATGTCAAGGACGTTTAAAACGGCGATCCGGGAGCTGCCAATATATTATATGGCAAAAGGCAACAAGGCAGATTTTGCCCGCTTTGAGGTTATTTTTTTTGAAATTTTTTTGTTTTTTTTTTTGGTTTTTTTTTCCAAAAAAATAACCTCAAAACGGGCAAGATTTGCCTTACTTGCTTTTTTGCGTTTTGTTGGGATCCGGCAGTGTGTATGGATCTTATTATTCTTTTTATTTTTTCTGATCTATTAGGTGTTAAAAAAAATAGAAAATAGAAGAAAATAGATCTAGTACCACCCCGAAGCTCTATAAGACAAAAGGCGGCCATGGAATTTTGGTTATAGAAGATTTAGCGCGTCTTCATATCCACGGGGATTTTCAAGATATTGGGGTTATCCTCTTGTTCCTTAATGTCCAAATCAATTGGGGTCCGTTTCGATGGATCAGAACTGCGAAAAAACATCTTCAGCATATATTCGTTTTTTTTGAAATCTGACGATTTTGTGAGATCTTCAAACAGCGCTAGAAATGTATCGACGTCTTGATATAGATCACCACATCGCATTTCGGGATTGCTAACGGCGTATAAAAAGGCACAGCAATACCACCCACAAACAGAGGACATAAGGGACTGTACATCTTTTGTCGTGTATGGCAAGTATTTATTACACGTGTGTTTTACAAACGTCTTTACGGCCTCGGGCGGCGGCGCTCCATACGCGTCAAAATATATGGGTTCTACCGTGCCATTTGGATATTTTGTGCTATAGAGGCACGTCCAATGCGTTCCATTATTTTCTAATCCTTCGCCATCGTGACTATCCTGGATATTAATGATATAGGCCTTGTTGTACTCCATTTTTTTTGGTAACTCGTCCTTAAAGAACACGCCGGCTAATGGAATACTCATTTTCTTACATAGGATTTCAAGTTGAATATCTGTCAACATTATAATATAAACAACTACTAAAATTTGTTTAAATTAAATGTAAAATTGCCTTCTCTGCCAAATAGGCTTGGTGGGCGTCTTCTTCGTGGTCATAATATCCTAGATGTTTATTTTTGCCATTTATGCGAATTTGAGCTTGCCATTTTCTGGCGCGCTTATTCCAACAGTAACCTTTGGCTCCTAGGTTAAAGTGGTTTTGTTGGCAAGTTACCAGTCTTAGATTTACCAGCCGATTATCGGTTTTTATACGATTTATATGATCGACTTCGACTTTTAAATCTGCTATATCCAATCCCAAATAACACGCGGCAATTATGCGGTGATGTAATACGTGAGTTCCATTTATTTGTGGGTATATATATCCATCAGGTCTCGGTTTGCCTATAATTTTCTGTAATCCTTCGTCGTAATACCGATTCGCTTTTAAAAACCGCCGATAAAGATCTCCTTCTTTATTCACGTACACAATTTCGCCTTTTACTAAAACAGGATCAAGCGATAATTCGTCGTCGGACATTTCATATTGTATTATGATCACAAGTCTTTATATTTTTTATGGTCCTAAACCAGCCCCGGAGAATCTTTGATAAGCTACCGGAAGCGTTTGCCTAAATTGAAAATTGCTCGCATAAGGCTGACTCATCAAAGCAGGAGGTTGGCCATGTATGAATCCGCCATTCTTTCCTATAGATCCTCCTTCGAGTCTATGATACAAACCAGTACCGAATACCTGATCCTCTTTGCGAGTATCAATAGTTTCTATATCTGTACCTGCTTGCTGTAAAGCCGATCCCGCATTTCCCATAGTAGCTTTTTGAAGAACGCCAAATTGAGTTCCTAAAGAAGAATTCATTTCGGCAAACAACTTCGATTGAGACGCAACTTCTGGAAGCGTTCTAGGTGTTAAGCGAGCTTGCGGCCCGCCAGCGTTTGTAACCTGGCGCATAGATCTATCTTCCGGTTCGCTAAAAATCTCTTTGGCAAGCTGCTTTGATTTTGATCGTAGCCCACTTCCCTCCATAGATGAAGCAGAGATTTCTTCTGGAGATAATCTCACGCGAGCGCCCCTACCTTCGTCAAAAGTTCGGGTCAGTATCGAGTATCTTCCCGGATCGACCGCAATTGAAATTCCTTCGCCTTCAATCGGTTTCCTAAGGGTAACGACATGTCCGTTTCGTAATCTCGACAGTTGGTGTGGACTTGCTTGAATCTTTATTGATTTCATTTATATTAAGAGATGAGATTTTATTTGTGAGGTAGCTTAGCTAAACGCAGTTATCGGAATCACCACAAACCATGGATCGCGAGATTATTAGCGCTGTATGGATTATCACGCCAATTGCCTCTTATATTTTGAGCTCTCTGTAAATAATGAATCCGCCTTAAATCGTCTTTATGCTGCGTGAAGTCCTCGTATCCCATCGCACCAAAGTGAACCCATTTACCGTCTGGTCGCTGAATCATATATTTCTTTCGTTTGTTGCTAGATACGTACAGATCCACGTCTCGGCGTAGATATTTACATAGTTTACTATATACTTTTGACGGATTGCTATAGCGTAAAAGCTCTTCGTATTTGGTTTCATCAGACATCTTATGATATATGGTTATACATAATTATGCGTCTT
>Ga0181346_1000164_pt1 | contig 27022 bp, 32 predicted proteins | sample Su13VDMM15DN_FD_130100 | JGI IMG/M metagenome (GOLD analysis project Ga0181346, IMG submission 130100) | Freshwater viral communities from Lake Michigan, USA - Su13.VD.MM15.D.N | ecosystem: Environmental > Aquatic > Freshwater > Lake | place: USA: Michigan | collected 2013-07-15 | reverse complement strand
TTTGATAAATGGCATAAGGTGACTAAAATGTCTTTCATCGTCCATGTATGAACAATATAAGTCTTTAAACCTACTCTCCAACTCTTCCAGTTCAACATTATCAACTTCTTTGAACTGTGAAACTTGTTCAGTACAGTTTTCTTCGTTTTTTTGTACTGTCTCTTTTGGTTGTGGGGAAGCTAGATTTAAGTTTATGTTTACTGTACCTGGTGTGTTTAATCCTCCACTTCCACTACATCCTTCTGATTGTGGGGAATACAGGTAACACTTACCTGTACCCTTATGGCATACTTTACATGCTCCATTTTGACATTTTTCTTTCATTTCTTTATAAGTTAGTTAGTAATTAACCACTTTCTACCTTGATACACTTCGTAACACTCCAGCCATATTAAGTGCCATGTTTTATGCGTGGGGTGTGCCTCAATAGCGATTGTTGGTAAAACTGCAAAGCCATATCTTTTGTCTATGCTCTTTTCTGCTTTTACACTTAGTATTTGTATTTTCATGCCATTTTTTTGATTAGTTCTATCTGCTCTTGTAGATAGGTGATGTCTTCCTGGATAGCTTGGTTATAATATCCACTTAAACAGTTCTCACAAGGTTCACCGTAGTCGCATATACATGTGTATTTCTTGCTATATTCTTTCAACATCCCTTTCTTTCTTGATATCTCTGCTTCTATGATGGAAACTGCCATTTTATGTAAGCTAGATTGAATCTGCTCTCTGTGTCCACCAGTACCTATCTGTTCCCACTCTGACAAACTCTCCTGTACGATTTTTGATAGTGACATAGATTTATTTAAGTATGCGAATAATTTCCCTCAACCTATCGACAACTATTCCTAACATTAGCAGTATCCCAGTTAGTAAAATTGTTTCTGTTGTCATAGTTTTATGTTCTTACTCTCTGCAAGGGATTTGATGTCGTCTACAGTAATAACTTTATTCTCCATACTAACCCAATTATTATCAGCAGTTTTTACATCATCATTAACTTCATAAATTGGTTGTTTCACCACCTCCCTCAGCACATTCTCCTCGATTTTAGTGGTGATTTCTTTGATGATTTCTTCTGGGTCTCTTGTCCAAGGGTAGTCATGTTCATCATTTAATCTTTCTTGATGGTACTCTTCAAAAAGTTCTTCTATTGATGTTTCTTTCATGGTGTTTTAGTTAATTAATACCCTCTAATAATTTCAAACAGCACACGACAAGCAACAAGACCAAGAGAAATTATAACGAAGTAATCAAGTGTTAAATGGAAATAAAACTCTTTTTTACTAACCTCGTGTTCATATCCAGTTAATCCTACAATAATATATTTCATACTATTGTTCCTCAATTAGTTTTCTCTGGGCTGATAATAGGGTAGAGAGGTCTGATAAAGCTTCGTTATAGCCAATATGTTTAATCGGTAATACATACTTCATGGTTTTTCCAAATTCAACATACTCTTTCTTCTTACTCTCCACTATCTCTATCATTAGGTCTATGTGGGAGAGGAAATTTACTGTAGATAAACTTCTTGCTTCTAATAGATTTTCTACTTGGTGTCTATAAGGTGCTGATTGGTCATTTACAGCTGTACGGTATGATTCTTGTGCAGGGTTAAGTAACTTTTCATCAAAGTTCATCTTCTGCTCTGTGTGTAGGGTTGCTAGTGTTTTCATACTACCCCTTATAAGCTGCTAATACTCTCTTAAGTGCTTCTTGTGCCAGTGCTTCTGTCTGGTAGCAGTTGTCTACTGATATTCTTAATCTATCTGCTAGTGAGTTATTGTATGTATACTCAATGGTTCCATCACTACATGTATACCAATACTTTTTTCCTTCTTCTGGCTTCCACTTTACTTCAGGGAATACCCAGCCGTATTTTAGTAGTTCTTTTTTTGTGTAGAAAGTATCAGCTGAATCAAAATCACAAACAAAAGATAATAATACTGTCTGTGTTAATACTTCTAATACTTTTCTTGATTCACCATCGTTTGTAATAATATCTCCAATTTTTAGTTTCATAGTTATTTAGTTAAATCCATTAGTATGTTTGCAATAAGCACTCCGATAAACATAGATGAATACATCTCTAACCTTGTCATGTCTGGCTTTTCATTTAGCCACTGTTTTAGTTTCATAGTTATTTTGTGTAAGCTAAATGTTTTCCTTGATTATACGAACTCCACGCCGACAAGCCCTGTACTCTTGATAGTTCTGCTACTTCCTTAAGGTGCTGGTCTAGCGTTACACCTTTAGGACATGATTTACCTATATAGTTACGCTGTAGGGCGAAGCAGTCCACGCTCCATGCATACTTTCTATGCTCCTTTTTACACGCTGCACTGTGTGAACCTTTTACTCTTGTCTCATATACTATAGTCTTATCCTTGTTGTAGTAACAGTTGTACCCTTTAGCATCCATGTTCATGTTTGATTCTGCATGAGCAATGGCAATCATAGTTTTCCAGTTACGAGGAAAGTAATGCTTAATTTTGTCTTCTATGTCTTTGTCGCTAAACTTACCAAGCTTACCTCTTGTTGTAGAACATACATCTTCAAGCATAATACCGCATTCATGAATCACTTCCATAACTACAGGCTTCATAAATACTTCTTGTTCTGCTACATAAGTGTCATCTCTATCTGCGTGACTACCTATAAAGAAACAGAATGCTAATGTAAACGCTATTGTTAATGTTCTCCAGTTGATACGTGAACCATATTCTCTACTGTGTGAGTATTTTTTCATGTTATTTAAGGTAAGCAACCTTTGATAAAGTTCCACATTCCTACTGATCCTTTTTTAGTGTTATCAATGTACTTCATGTCCGGTATTGTTATCTCCGGTGTTTTGGCCCACATAATTCTTTCTTCAAGATCTACTACTGACTTAATGTAACCTTTAATGTCCGCAGTAATCTTTTTAGATATATAAGTATTTTTTAATTTTTGGAAATAAATTGCATCTTCTACAATTTGATTTTTATTAGACATATACTTCTTCTGATCCGTTTTCTGTGTTGGTAAAGTATTTGTAGTTAGTGTAGTCTGCTTTCTTGAAACACTTGAGACATGTCTTTGAGATAACAGTCACTTTGTAATCACAGCAGTCGGACACTTCTACTCTTTCGACCATGTCATGTAGTTGTAGACCTACGTCTTCATAATCATGGTAACCAGCACCGTTAGGGTATGTTGTTGTCATATCTTTATTTAGATAAACTTAATTTATTAACATAGCTTTTTTGGCTATGAATACAGTATATCGTGCATACAAAATAACGCAAGCGATTTTGCTTTAGGGGGTGTGGATAACTTTTTTAATTATTGGTTAACCAATAATAAGACCGATTCCTTAAAGGTTTTTGACTGTTGCTTCATAATAAAGTCTATTGTAGATCCGTGCGCCTGGCAGGAAAAACAGTAAAAAGACCGTGGGTATATATGTAGTGACGGCGCCTTGTCGCTGTGGAAAATACACTGTACTTTTCTAGATGATGGTACCTTGATGAAGTCTGATATGTTCCTCTGCTTTGCCTGATGTATGAGGTCCGGTGTTATCTGTCCTGTCTTGTTCTTCATAGGCGATAGATACGCCAGCTTCTGTCTCGCATCCTTTACGTTTACTTTATTTCTGATGTCTTCCATGAGCTGTCTCTTGATAGATGGTATAGCAGTAGGAAAATCTTTCATGAGGTCATACCATGATCTGTACTCAGGCTTAGTGTAGAGTGACTGTCTATAGTCTAGATCCTCATGAGTGACTATCTCTACTGAGAACCCTAGCTTAGTATCAATGATACAAGTGAAGTCATCTGTTGATTGGTTATAGTAGAGCATCATAGAGCAAATGGATCATCTAACTCCTTAGGGAATAATTTATACGTAGCTTCTGTTGGGTAATACTTACGGAGGCGCTGACCATCTTCGTTAAGTCTTCTTTCTTGCTTGAGCTTAAGTATGTTGGTAATGATAGGAGGTATGATCGCATTGTGCAGCTGATTAAATACTTGGCCTTCTTTACCTTTACCGATAGCAAGATCAAACACGTCACGAACAGAATAGCCGTTCTCTTTATCTTTGTATGATGTATTTATAAACCATGTAACAATAAGTTCCTCTTCTACACGCTCAATGCGTCTTGACTCTTGTATCTCACGAACCTTGTCTGTGTACAGTCCTTCATAGAGTGATTCCTTAAGTGTGATGGCTCTGTGATACGCCTCAGCATAAAGCTGTTCCTTGTTCTCTTTGAGCCATGCCATATTAACAGTGCCGTTACACTCAATAGGTAGCCAGCGTCTGTTTCCTGTCTCGTCCTTAAGGTATCTATTGTCATTTGTAGTCATAGCAAATACACAGCGTCTTGGATGCTCTTCTGTCTCTCTTCCGTATGGGTTACGGTATACATCTACTTGCTGAGTGATAATACTCTTGAGTAGTTTCATTGATGATCTCTCTTGTATTTCTCCTTCTGAGAACTCTACAATCATCTTACCTCTCATAAGCATGAAGAAGTCCTTATCTGTTGGAGTCGTTACCATTTCAAGGTGCCAGTCTTCATTCATGATGTTCCCTAGCTCTTTGAGTGATGTAGACTTACCTACTCCCTGATCTCCTTCAAGAACTAGAACATGGTCAAACTTACACCCTGGAACTACGACACGCTTAACCATAGCTTTAAGCCACTGTGATCCAAACGCTTTGTGTTCATCTGTAGCTTCTACATTGTAAGCGGAGATTAACCAGTCATCTAGTCTTGGAGTCTGGTCCCATACAAGGGACTCAAAATAGTCCTTAGCAGGGTCAAATGAGTTCTCTTCACAGTATTGCGCAGTAGCTGACACTATGTACTCTGTGGAGGCAGAAATGAGGGCCTGATGGGTATAACTATTAGCTAGGATGCTCTTAATTATATTGTAATCATTATCACGTACCGGACGCCATGTGTGCCAGTCTAAGGTGGTCTCCTTACGCTCTAGCCACATATTGTATCTAAACTTACCTTTTAATTGTGGGTCATGTCTTAGGGCTACTAGGACATTCTCCTGACACCTGATGACTACTTCTCCAGCTGACTTTGTGTATGTGGTAATAAACGGAGCTGAATCTGGATCATAATCTATTGGACTTTGGGTTGTTACTATTTCTTGCATGGATTAAAAAATCCTATATGTTGCCTACCAGTCGCTTGATAAGCAACATATAAGATACGACTATTTGTAATACAATCTTACGACTGTACTTACGAGTGTATCATACTACTTTTAATCGTGCATATAGGGTTATCCCCATATTTTTGTGTACCACCCTGTACCACCCCTGTACCACCCCTATTTTGAGGGGTGGTACAGTAAAAAACCCTTATAGGAAAAGGCTGGATTTCCATGTACCACCCTGTACCACCTCTTTCTAGTAAAAGAGTATGATATATATATATTCCTGTGGGGAACTCTATAGAGTGCCTGGTTAGGGTGGTACAGGGTGGTACACAAAATAAAAACCCTTATAAAATAAGGATTTCCATTTTCTGCCTGTACCAGGGGTGGTACACAGATTCCGTTACACATGAAACGGTATGTATTTGATCTCAATTTCGGCACCTGGGACAATTTTACCGTTTTTGAGGTCATCAAGCACTTTCTTTTCGTCTACTATGAGATACTCACGAGGTATGAGAAGTTCGTTTGTCATTTTAAGAACCTGATGCTTTCTGAAACCGGATTTGTCTACTTCTTCTAGTTCTGATAGCTTAGCGATAGCTGTAGAGTCCTTAAGTCTGCCGTCACTTAGTATCTTTTCTTCCTGTGCCTCTTTTAGCCTCATCTTGGCTGTCTGGTACTCTGTAAGCATCTTAGTGAGAGAAACTATGGCTCCCTCGTATTTCTTCATTGTAGGGGCAAATTCGGCTCTACGTGCTGCTATAGCGTCTAGTAGTGGACGGCTCACGGTCTCCTTCTTAGCTTCTATAATTTTAAGCTCTCCTTTAAGTTTATTGATAAGTGACTTTGCTACATCAAAGTCTTTGTCGTTATTTATTGTGTTTGGTATAATTATATCGTGCATATAAGTAGTCTATCATTGTGCATACAAATAGTAAATGTTATAATGTGGATATGAATAGATCAGAAGCAAGAAGACACTATTGGTCTACCATACCAAAGGAGGAAAGGGTCGAGAGGGCAAGGGTTGCAGCCAATATCCGGCACAGTATGATGACTGAAATGGATAAAGAAAAACTTATTAAGATGTTACAAGAGGGTCGTAAGAATAAAAAACATGGCGAAAGGCAACAACTCACAACGGAAGGAAACTAAAAAACCAAAGAAAAATGGAAGTCCCTACTACGGTAAGTAATCCAAATGGTGCTAATCAGTGGGTTCCTGATCCACGTCAGGACTTGTTTTTGTCACACTATCTTGATCCTAACAGTGAAACTTTTAGTAATGCTTACCAGTCTGCACTGAAAGCTGGTTACAGTGATGAGTATGCTCAAGTTGTTACAAGGGGTAGAAGCTGGTTGTCTGAGGCGGTCAGTGACGCTCGTCTGGTTACATTGGCCACTAAGAACCTAGAAGTTGCCCTTGTAGGTGGTCTAGATGATCCTGAGAAGGGAGGTAAGCCATTACAGATGAGAGCTACTGAGTTCTCTCTTAAAGGTCTTCAGAAGGCTAAATGGTCTGATAGACAAGAAGTCACAGGCAAGGACGGCAAAGACCTGATACCAGAAGCTATAACGGACGAGGAAAGACAAGCTATTAAGACACTACTTGGTAAATGATAACTAAAGAAGCTATAGACATGATGCTTGATGGGACAGACAAGCAACGGAGAATCCTTGCAGAGGAGTCTTTCGGACTGTTTGCGGTGTATTATTTCAGAGATTATTTTAAATACTCACTAGCGCCGTATCACTTTGAGATGATTGACTCGCTAGAACTCTTGCAAGAAGGCAAAGAGATAAGAGAACTAGCTTTCATTATGTTCCGTGAGTCTGCTAAGACAACACTCTCTAAGTTGTACATCATATGGTTGATCACATTTAAAAAGAAACTATATATCAACGTGGACTCGGCTGATAAAGAAAACGCTGAGCGTATCTTATTTGATGTTGCATATGAGCTGAGTAACAATAAAAGAATCATCAAGGACTATGGTCTACTATTCTCACGTAAGAAGTCACAGGATGACATCAAGCAGACTAAGATCAGTAACTTCATGACTGAGAACGGTATACGTGTTGAGGCACACAGTACACAAGAGTCTATGCGTGGACGTATACATCTTAATCAACGTCCTGATTTCCTTTTGCTTGATGACTTTGAGACTAATAAGACAAAAGATAGTGCAGCATATACTAAGCAGATCAGAGAGCATATATCAGAAGCGCTCGCTGGTATGAGTCCAGAGGCTGCTATCTTGTACCTCGGTAACTATATTTCAGAGTATGGCAACATACAGTTCTTGATTGATAGAGCTAAGAGCGACCATAAGATTAAGATCCTTAACATACCGGTCCTGATTGATGGTAAACCGGCATGGGAGTCTAAGTATGCGCTCACAGATGAGGAAGCACAGGCAACAGGTAAGGTATCTATTGAAGATAAGCAGAGACAACTTGGTCCTTATGTGTTCTCCTATGAGATGATGAACCAACCAGTTGATGAGGCGCTTGCTGAGTTTAAGAAAGAGTGGATGCAGAAGACTAATGCTGATGTAATAGAGCATATGCAGTACAATACTTTCATTACTATTGACCCTGCTGCTAGTAAGAAGGATCAGGCGGACTTCACTGGTATCTCAATAATTAGAGTCACGAAAGATAACAAGTGGTATGTTAGTACACAACAGCTTAAGAAGAACAGTGCTGAGCTGATTGATCATATGTTCTACCTAGTAAAGACATACAAGCCTGAGCTGATAGGTATAGAAGAGACAACCTTTACGCTTGCAGTACAGCCTTTCCTAGAAGAAGAGATGGCGAAGCGTGGCGAGTGGTTCGTAGTGACCCCTCTTAAGCATAATGGCAACAATAAAGAGCAAAGAATACGTGGATTGATTCCTAGGATGGCTAACAAGGGTATATTTTTCGTAGGAGACAATGATGCACTGTTCAATGAGATGCGAGTGTTCCCTCGTGGCATGAATGATGACGTCCTAGACTCACTAGCATACGCTGAACAGGTGGCATACAAGCCGTATGACAGTAGAAATGATTATGTGGAGGATGAAACAGCTGTACTTTACTCTAGTATAGGCATTTAAAATTGTATATAATATATTTATGTCCACAGTCCCATACGAAACACGTGCAAAAATTATTAGTCAGGCGATAACTGAGATAGAGTTTGCTCGTAATTACAAGCAATCTAAGGTTGGTAATTGGAAAATCAATGAGGATCTATACTATGGTCGCAAAACTAAGGGTGTAGAAGCTAGGGCTAACGTAGATCTAGGTCAGATGTCATCTTTTGTACATACTATCCTATCTAAGATCGACAACCCTCTTGTGTTTAAGTTCTCAAAGAAGAAGGACTCACAGTTAGACAGAGTAAAGAGACTTAATGCTGTACGTGTAACAGATGCTGAGCGTGATAATTGGGACATCAAAGATATTGCCGGCAAGAAGCAAGGTGTTATTTATGGTAGAGCTATCTACTCATACTATGCAGACTCAGAAAATGGGTATAAGCCACATCTTGATAACGTGGACGTGTACGACTTCCTTATTGATCCTGCTGCTGGTGGCCTTGATATGGAGAGAGCTAACTACTTAGGTGACTATGGTGTAGTGCTATCACGAGATGAGATCAAAGAAGGTGTAAAGAGTAAGAACTTCTTAAAGACTGAGTCAGAGAGACTGCTTAACGGTCCAGGAAACAACACAGAAGTAAACCAGGAACAGGTGAACAAGCAATCACGTACATATGCTACTGGTATCGCTACAGCTGAGAAGGATCTACAAAGTAAAGATAAGTTCAAGTTCTGGAGATGGGGTACAACTTATGGAGGAAAGAGATACTTCCTACTCCTATGTGAGGACGGAGCTACAGCTATTGAAGTATGTGAGCTAGAAGAGAAGTTTGCATCAGGTATGTGGTGGTACTGGTCATGGGCAGCATTTATTGACCTCACTGAGTTCTGGACTCCATCATACTGTGACTACGTTCGTGAAATCTTCATGGCGCAAGCTGTGTCAATCAATCAAATGCTCGACAACGGTGAGCAGATCACAAAGCCACAGCGCCTAGTAAATATCACAGCTATTGAGAACATGGCTGAGCTTAAGTACAGACGTGACGGTGTTATTAAGGTGAAAGGAGCGTTTGACATCAACAAGGCGTACCAGACTGTGAACGTCCCTGCTATTGATACACCTATTAGAGTGTTTGAAACTCTTGATCTTATTCAGGAGAAGGCGTCAGGTGTTACAGCGGCAGCACAAGGACTCGCTGATAATAGTTCCGGCGATAAGGTATCTATCTATGAAGGTAATCAGGCGGCAGTTGCTGATCGTTTCGGACTCCTTAACAAGTCATACTCTTTTGGCTACAAGAGATTCGCTGAACTATATAAGAACGGAGTAGATGAGCACCTCATTAAGAAGACAGCGGTAGACATTATCGGCCCAGAAGGTGTAAAGGTAGAATATGTATCACGTAGAGACATCTTTAGAAAGAACGAGGACTTCGGTATCACAGTTGAAGCGTCAAATGCTGAGCTTGCCCTCTCAGAAGGTGAGAAGAAGATGAAGATGGACTTCCTTGCAGCGCAAGCTGTGGCAGTTCCTCCGGTACAGAACGCTAAGAAGGCGTATGAGATTGCAGCTGGTATCGCTGGTTTTGATGACGAGACTATTAGACAGCTCCAAGACACGTCAGAATATGGTAATGCTTCACTTATGGCTAAGGCTGAGCGTGATATTGAAATGATACTTGATGGTGAGAAAGTAGAACCTAATCAGGCAGCTACTACAGCATACAAGCAAAGGATCGTAGACTTCCTAACAAACAACCAGGAAAGCATACCAATGGATAAGTTTAGAACAATAGTTGCATACGCTGAGAGTCTAAACGAGATTATAGCGAGAAACATGGTAAGAAATGCTAATGAAATGCTTTTTAATCAACAGATGGCGCAGATGTCACAGCCACTACCTCCAGCAGAAGAACAACCAGTAAGCCCAATGGGGGCAGTATAGGGCTAATCCTATACTTATATACATATGTTCATATACACTTACAATAAAAAGAAGGGGATTATTGAGAAGCACGGATTCGTACCAACATTTACTCTAGAAGAAGTAAAGGAAAACATTGAGTCACATAAGAAGACACTCAGAGAGCTAGTAGCTAATGCTGCATACCATGAGTCAAAGATGAAGAACATTGAACAGCATCACGGTAAGTCCTTTGCAAAGCTATCAGAAGAGCAACAGTTCGCAGTACATATGTACGTTGATGCTAAGCTAAAACTTGGTGAGCTATATCCTAAAGTAAAAGCCTTTAAGAAGCAGATCAAGGAAGATGAAGCAGAGGTGAAGGAAATAATTAACCAGATCCCAGAACTAAATGAAAGTAAATAAGGATGAAGTTATTGAAGACCTTAACAAGATTAAGGACATAGTAATTCTAGCTAACACAGCAGGGGGCAAGGAGCTTATTGACACTCTTGTTGTTGATATAGTTGCTGACATAACAAAGATTGTTGAAGGTAGAGAGTTATTAACTCATAATCAATACATAACAATAGCATCTGATATTAAAGCAAAGTTAGATGTTGTTAAGGTTCTTAAGAAGGCACCAGCTAATGAAAAGTTCTTAAAAGGGTTACTTGAAGAGTTATTAGACGCAGATACGCTTACAGCCTAGTGCTGTGCGTACAGCATAATGATTGACGCATCCCCCATTCGTTGATCTTATGTTGTACATACATCATTATCTTTGTATAATAAATGTATAGACGGAGGTCTCTAAACTTTTACACGTGTGAGCGGCGGTAATAATGCTCCGATGTGCATCATCGCTAAAATGTTATTTCAATGGCTGAACAAGACATAAACACTCCAGTTGCGGAGGCGCCTGCAACACCTGAGCCAACAGTAGTACAAACAATTAGCGAAGTCCTAGAAGCTCCAGTTGAAAAACAGCCTAATCATGTTCCGGAAAGCGCTTTTCTTAAAGAAAAGATGGCTCGCAAGGATGCAGAGAAAAGGATTAAAGAGCTTGAAGAAAAAATCCGCTCAAATGATGCTCCCCGTAGTGAAGTGTCAGAGGATATAGCTTCAATCGCTAAGGAGTTCGATATTGATCCTAGCTTTCTAGATAAGTTAGAGAAATCAATTCGCTCTAAAACAGAACGAGAAGTAGAGGACAAGATCTCGTCAAAGTTTAAGCCTATGGAGGAAAAAGAGAAGCAAGTCGCCATTGATAAGGCCTTTGATACTCACTATAACGCAGCGATTGCATCAATGCCTGAGTTCAAAGAAGTTGTTAATCCTGGTGTCATTAAAGCTCTCTCAATGCTACCTCAGAATGGGGACAAGACGTTTGCTCAACTTATTGAGGAAACCTATGGTAATGCTATCACTGGAAAGCGTACCATAGTATCAACAACACCAGGAGGAGGGAAGGATCCTCAGCCGCTAGATTACGCTCGTGCTCAGAAAGATAAAGCATATTTCAATGAAATTATGCAGGATCCGAAGAGAAAAGCAGAGTACAACAGTATTATGCTCACAAGTGGATTCTAATTGCCAAATCTAAATGGGGGGTTATTAGTTTCTAATTTAACCCAAATTTATGGCATTAACAGATTTTCGTCCTGAGTTCGATAACGCTTGACCTAACCGATAGGCGTTGTAAAACGGGTTTAATTCGGTGGAACCCCAGAACGGGCAATACCGAGCTAGCAGGAGAGATAGCGAAAGGCTCTCCGGGCATGTGTGACGGTCAGAGGTGAATAAATATAATCCTCACTAATAACCCGGTAAGATAGCTCTTTGATAACACATCATACTATGGTATAATCAAAGTATGAAAGATAAACAAAAACAAGCGGAACAGAATAAAAAATACCGTCTTGAAAATCCTGAAAAAATAAAGGAAATACAAGATGCTTATTATAAAGAACATAGAGAAGCAAGAATAATAAACGCAACTAATTGGGTAAAAAACAATAAAGAAAAAGCGTTACAAACACGCAGACTTTATATGAAAACACCAAAAGGTAGACTAAACTCAACAAAATCTAGTGCTAGAACTAGAAAAATTGAGTACAGTCTAGAAGATTGGGAAGCGCTATATATTCTTAATCAAAAATGCCACTACTGTGATAGTTCTGATCCTGTTGGAATAGATAGAAGGGATAGCTCAAAAGGTTATACTGTATATAATTCTGTTGCTTGTTGTTCAATGTGTAATTACATGAAAAATGTATATACAGAAGAACAGTTTATCGGTCAATGCATAAAAATTGCAAACAACCAGTGTTAATCAAATCTGTTTTACATGATATGACCTGAACAGTATAGGAATATACTGAAGTGAGAAATAGAAGACTCACGATAACAACCTGTATCAGGAAGTGTTCCAGAAGACATTAGTAGCAAAAGAAATCATGAACACTCGTTTCGAGAGTACACTCCGTTTTGGAGAGTCAGTAGAACGTGTTGCTTATGATATGTCAGGTGTACAAGTTCGTACAGTAACTCGTGGTTCAGCATCAACTATTGATTCTGTAACTGACAGTTCAGAACTTCTTACAATCAACCTTGAGAAGGAAGCAGCTTTCCACATTTCAGACGGTGAAGCTAAGCAAGCTGGTCCACTTAACCCTGGACAAGTTATTGGAAAGCAGATCGGACGTAAAGTGGCTCTTGACCTTGACGGTCGTTGTTTCGCAGAAGTTCGTAACGCTTCATTTGCATTTGATAACGGTGACCTTACAACTGGCACTTCATCAGGTACAGCAATCACTCTTTCAAGTACAACTGTTCCACAAATGACATCACGTATGTCAGCAAAGCTCCGTAACAAGAATAACCAGGAGGTTATGACTAATATGGTTCTCGTTGTTGATTCATACGCTGCGTCAGATGTTACACAGTACCTTCTTGGTAAGAACATTGACCTCGCTGGTAACGTATTCAAGAATGGTTACACAGGTGATGTGAACAATGCACAGCTCTACGTTTCAGAAAACCTTTCAGGTGAGGCAACTCTCCTTTCAACAGGTACTTTCTCAGACAATGATACTGTAACAATCAACGGTGTTGTATTCACAATGAAGACAACTCTTGGTGTTACACCTGGAAACGTTCTTATCGGTGCTGCTGCAACTAACTCTATCCAGAACCTTACAGCTCTTATCAACGCTCCTACAGTTACAACTGCACAGGGTGTTGCTCTTACAAGTACAAGTGATCTTGAAATCATTGGTAAGGTTACAGCTACAGCTACATCAGCAACTGTAATGACTATTGTTGGTACAGGAACAGGAAGACTTACTCTTTCAGAGGCTGCAACTAACTGGTCATGGGCTACTAACTTCCTACACTGCTACTACGGTAAGAAGGGAGCTATTGACCTCGTTGTTCAGGATATGAAGGAAGTAGAAATGCGTCCTACAGCTGACCGCCGTGGTACAAACGTATTCTCTTCATACCTCGCTGGTATCAAGACATTCGCTGACGGAGCAAAGAAGTTCCTTGATGTGAAGATTCTCGTAGCTTAGTCTACTACTCAGTCCCTTTATAGGGGTTGGGATAGCAGTCTAATAATGCTAAAATATATATATGACATCAGACACTATCATCACACAGTTCGAGCTTCAAGTATCAGACGTTACTGAGTTATCAACCAGTGAGGAGTATGTAGTGCTCAACCGTGTTTATAATAAGATCTGTAACTTTAGACCGTGGGAGTTCCTAAAAACAAGTGCGTCAGGAGCAATCCTATCAGATGCTGACGGATTCTACATCACAGCGCCGGCAGACTTTGCTTACTTTGCAAATAACCATAATAATACAGAGGATTATATCAGCACAGACACTCCAAAAGTTATCTTTATTGGTTCTACATATGACCCTTACATTATTGTGAACTGGTCAGACCGCAGACAGTACAGAAATAAGGCTGGTTACGCTTACTATGACATCACAAATGGTCAGATCCGCTTCACAGGAGCCACTCTTGCTGGGTATACCTATGAGTTTGACTATATAAAGACACCTACAGCCCTCGCTACTACACTTTCTCCTATCTTTCCTCCACGTTTCCACGATATTCTCGTATATGGTATGGCTACAGATGATGCAATCATACAAATGTCTCCAAAGGCTACAAGTTATAAAGATGAAAATCAGACAAAATACCAAGGTATTATGGATGATATGTCTTATTGGAATAGTCAGTTACAAATGAACTAATATGGCAGATAAAGCTATCCAACTATTCAGGTCAGGTATCAACAATATACTTGATGAGGAGATTATTCCAGAGGATGCTGCTAGTTATTCATCTAACTGGTACACCAGAGACGGTAGAATTAAACTCATTCCTGGAAAAGAACTCGTAGGAGCTCAAGGAGCAGCTGGTATGATTACCGGTGAGATTTTTGGCTACAAAACAGACGGATCTAAGGTACATTGGAGAAAAAGAGGCACTGTTATTGAGTATCTTAACGGCTCTACATGGACTACAACAGTCACAGGACTCACTTCTGACGCTGACTACGCTTTCTGTAACTACTCGTCACTAGCTGGTACGTTTACCTTTGCTACAGGGATAGATGGTATCTATAAGATGAACAATGCTAACCCTGGCAGTTTCAATAACATGACAGTCGATACTAAAGGACTATCATTTATCAACAAAGGTAGAATGATTCTCTGGAATAATGCGCAGAATAAGACAAACATCTACGGATCAAGAAATGACAGACAAGACAACTTGGCTGGCTACTACACCACAGTAGCAGGTGAAGCGACTACATCACTCACTGGAACACTCGCTTTTAAGGCAGGATCTGCTCTCAGAAATTGTTTCAACGTAACAATCACGCTAACAGGCACGGGTGAAATCTACCGTGATGGTGCTCTTGGTGTTCTTACCGGCTCTCTTGGTGGGACAGGGACAATCAACTACATGTCAGGAGCGTACACTATGTCTAACGCTGGGGTAGGAACTGCTACATATCAGTACGAGAACTCAAACATCAACGGACTTACTGATTTTTCGGAGTCAGCTACTAGACTTGCTAACGAAGGATTCTCACAATCACAGGATATTGGTGGTGATGCAATACTTAACGTACTTGTAGGCCTAGACGGTGCGTACTACTCTATTAAAAAGAACTCAATCTACAAACTTGTTATATCAGATGATGATCTTAACGTAACAAACGAAGTGTTTATGAGAGAACTCGGTATAGCTTCATACAGATCAGCGACTTCAATGCAGTTTGGTATCATTTTTATGAACACAGCAAACGAGGAGCGTCCAGAAATGACCATCCTAGAGAAGAACCCTATCGGCGGACAGGTTTCTCCAAAGGTTCTTTTTACTCAATTTAAGTTCGCTGATTATACATATGAAGACGCTACTATTGATACTTATGATAAGTACGTTCTTGTTGCTTGCAGATCTATTGGATCAACTACTAATGATACGATTCTTCTCTGTGATATAGAAAATAAGACAGTAGACGTTACAAAATACGCAGGAAGAACATTTGCTAAGACAGACGGTGACTTATATATGGGGTCTTCTATAACAGAGTCAGTGTACAAGCTATTTAGTGGCTATGATGATGATGGGTCTACTATTGATAATGAGTGGATCGGTAAAGGTGAACTATGGGGCAGTGAGAACCTTAAGAAGTATAGAAAGATTCGCCTATTAGGTCAGATAAGTGCCTCTCAAGAGTATCAAGTCTATGTAAACTATGATGGATCAGGTCCTCAGCTTGTAGGCACTGTGCTTGGTAGTGGTAGTTATGTGGACTATAGTAGCCCTCAGTCTATTGGTGCTAACTTAATTGGTCAGGCTCAGATAGGAGGTGATGATGTAGGAGAAGTGTACAACTATTTTATTGAAATCAGACTTAAGAAAGTGCCTAAGTTTAGAAAGAGACAGGTGTCTTTTGTGGCTACTGGTATTGGTTACGTGGACATAAATAGTCAGCTTGATCTAGACATAGATCAGTATGAAGGTAAGATTCCGTCACGTTTCAGACTTAAGCAAAATGTATCACTTGATGGGGAGCAAACAGATTTGGATAATCCAGATTATTAACTTATAATTATAGTATATGGCAACATTAACAGCAAAAATAGTAGCAGATTTTACAACAGTATTAGCTTCTGAGTTATCAGTTGGGGGAACAACTGCGACACTTTCATCTGCAACAGATGATGATGGAGTAGCATTACCAACAGGTCGTTACTTTTTTACAGTTGATGGTTCAAACTCTAGCAAAGAGCACATCTCTTGTACTCTAACAGGCACAGCATTAACAAACATCAAGACAGTCTCACGTCAGGGTGTAGAGACAGCCGGCACACTACGAAAGCACAGAATCGGAGCGTCAGTATCTATCACAGACTTTGCTCATATCCTACAGATTAACAACCTTGTCAATGGTACAACCAACCTTGACGCTACTGATCCACTAGAATATGACGGTACAGCTACCATTATCACTGCTAACCAGCTTGCTACTAAGGCATATGTAGATGGTGTAGCCATTGCAGGTGCGCCAGACTCAAGTACATCAGTAAAAGGTATCGGTCAGGTCTCAGTCGCTCCAGCTTCTCCAACTATCCCTATCTTTATGGGTGACAATGACCCTCGTGTACCAACACAAGGAGAGAATGATGCTTTGGTGGGGACAGTAGGAACACCAAGTAGTACTAATAAATATGTAACAAATGATGATACATCGGCCACACCAGCTGCTAGTAAGGTTGTAAGATTTGATGCAAATGCAAACTTAAATGCAGATAATCTTGTTATGTCAGGAACATGTGCTGAAACACTGGCAGTAGGTGATCCAGTTGCTAGCTATTTTTATCAAGCAGACAATGGAGCGCTATTTGATAACAAAGGAATGAGTACTTTTTCAGTAGCTTCTTCTGGAGGCACTTCAACTATTAACCTAAACATAACAGCAAATTCTAATAGAATTGCAGTTGTATATGTAGCATTTTCTGCTTCTTCTAGTATTTCTGGTGTAACAGCTACATGTGATGGAGTAGCAATGACTGTAAGAGTTAATAATTTCAACCCTGCGGCTTCACGTTATTTATATTCTTTTACCATCCTTGCACCAAATAGTGGAGCAAGTAGACCTGTAGTTATTACATTTCCAAACTCAGGAGTAAGTGCAACTGGAGTGGCTCATGTTCAAACTTATTATAATGTAGATCAAAGTGTTCCTTTCACATCATCAACAGGATCATGGTCTGCAACAGCAACCCCAACAGTTGAGGGTGCTATATATTCTTCTTTTTACTCAGGAGGAACTGCAACATTAACAGCAAATGTTTTTAATAATACTCAAAATAACAGTAATTCTGCAACTGGGTATAGTGGAGATAGTGGTATTATTGTCCCTAAGTTATCTACATCTTTCACATATTCAAATCAAGGGTCTGATGCAGTTCTTTTAACAGAGCTTAAGCCTGTCACAGCACCTACTTTTGGATATATAACAAAAACATCTGCATCAACAACAGCTAATGCGTGTAATAAAAATAAGTATGATAGTTTTGTTGGTTTCGTCTCTGCTATTACTGGAGGAGGAGTACTTGGCACAACCGCAACAGTTAAAACAAATGGTATTATTACTGGTTTATCTGGTTTGATTCCTTTAGCTACTTATTATCTATCAAATACATCAGGAATAATATCTACATCTGCAGGTACAAACAGTAAAAAGATAGGTATTGCTCTAACAACTACATCACTTTTAATTAAGCACGACAATTAAAAATATATGAAAACACCTTACGATTTTCTAAACAAACAAGCGCCTACTACATTCAGTACGCCTATGCTGCCAGATCTTACACCAAAAGCCCCTTCTATGCAGTTTCCTATGGCAAACGGCGCTACTTTCCCACAGCCAATGAACAATCCAGCTCCGGTAGCTGGACCTGTAGCTCCTAAACCAGTTGCACCTACAATTAAGACTGCATACCAGGCACCTCAGAATGTACTCGCTACATCTGGCACAGCTACAAAAGCGTCAATCACACCTGCTGCAACTGTAACTGCACCAGTAGTTACTCCTACAACAGTAGCAACACCGGCGTCAACTGTAACTACTACAGGCCTTGGTGGAATGACAGGCAACATTAAAGACATCTACGGAGATGCTTCATTTTATAATGACAGAAACTCATGGCTCGCAGGCCAGGGTGTAACAGAAGCTGCTGAAAAGGCTAGTTTGGCTGATGAAATGCAGAGACAGATCAACGCAAGTAATGCACTCTACGCTGAAAAACTAAGACAGGCTAAAGTAGCAGGAGACGCAAGACTCGGTGGCACAATGGCAAGAAATCAATCACGTGGAGCTGTTGGTGGCAGTTTTGGTAGTGCCGCAGTAGAGACAGAGCAGTTTGCTAATCAGGATATTTATAATTCTATAGAACAAGAAAAAGCAGCCGCAGAAGGAGCTATCAGAGCAGGGATAGCAAACCTTGCAAAGTCATACTACGAAGATAAAAGAGCTGCAGTAGAAGCTGGCTACAAGGAAAGAATCGCCTTTAAGAAGAACGAGGGAGAATATGGAGACTCTCAAGCAAATGCCGCTGTAGAGTATCTTATCGCTAACAAAGCTACACCAGACTCTATAACAGACAAGGATGCAAAAGACGCAGGTACAACACTAGACAAGATAAAGAAGGCCTTTCTAGTTAAGAAGTACGAGACAACACAGGCGGAAAAAGCTAAGACAGATAAGATTGCACGTGAGGATGCTATTAGAGCTCAGGAACAAGCTGATAAGGTAGCATTTGAAAGAGCAAAAGGATTCTCTATTAGTGAGGGTCAAGCACAGTATGGTTATGATGCAAATGGTAAACCTGTACTTCTAGCTAGTAGAGCAAAGACATACGCCCCAAAGGACGGTGATACACTCAGTTCTACAGGTATGACTGGTAATGTTTCTCCTGCTGAATCATCTATAAAATTGACAAGTCTTATCGGCACAACAAATGAGGCGCTCAAGCTATCTAATGCAGCTGGAGCAGGATCTATAGAAAGAATGTATGGTGACACATTCAAAGGTGACTCAGAGTTCAGACAGCTTGAGGCTTTAACAGATGCTGTTAGAACAAACTTACTAACACTTAACACAGATCCAGCTGTTAAAAAGTTCTTCGGTCCACAAATGTCTAACAATGACGTTACTCTCATGACATCTGCTGCTACACCTCTTAACATACAGAAAATGACACCGGCACAAGTTAAAAAATATGTTACTGAGGCAAAAGATGTATTTACCAGAGCGAAAGCAGCAGTTGATCAGGCTAATGGTGTACAGACATCAGCTGCTAATACTCCTAATGCAGCACCAGCAACTATTAACAAAATAATTAACGGAGTACCTACCGTACTTGTAAGACAGGCTGACGGTAAATACTATCCACAAAAATAACTTATGGCAGGATATACACTTGATGAAGTAAATGCTTTCCCAGATGCTCCTACGGCAGGCGGTTCACAGGGGTATTCTTTTGACGAAGTAAATGCTCTACCGGATGCTCCTGAACCAGAAGAGCCAGGGCTTGTTAAGTCATTTGCTAAGGCTGTTGTAGATCCACTGTCTAAGATAGGAGGCTCTGTTGCAAAAGCACTACTGCCAAAGTCTATGGAAGGGTCTCTTGCTAGTGGGAAAGTAAAAAGTGTTTTTGGTGATGATGTTAATCTTGTTGGTTACAGAGATGGAAGAGAACTTAAAGGATCTGAGTACACTAAAGATTTAGTTGGTACAGCTATGGAAGGAGCTTCATATTTACCTATGAGTGGACTTGCTGTGCAAGGAGCTAAGCTCTTTGGGAAAGCTTTAACTGGGACTAAGATAGCACAAAAAATAGCTCCTAAAGTTGGAACTCTTGCAGCTGAAGGAGCTATTGCTGGAGGTCTTATTGGAACAGGATCAGCTCTACAAGAAAATAAGGATATAAGTACTTCATTAGGTGAAGGAGCTATTGGAGCTGCTGTTGGAGCTGCTGGAGTTCCTTTATTAGGTCATTATGCTCCAAAAGCTGTTGGGTCTATAGGAAAAACTATTGGAGAGCTTTCAAATAAAGAAGGCAGACTTGCAAGAAACGTAGCAAGTAGAGAGAAAGACATCTATGATATTGAAACTGGTTATACTAAACTTAACCAGAAGAACGCATACAAAGAAGATGCTAGAAATGAGTCACGAAGTCGTATTGCTAATACTGACGTACTTGTAAACACTGTGGATGCTGATGGTAAGATAAATACAAAGGCAAAAGGAGGCGCTATTGATCAGTATAAGTCTCAGACAATAGATGGAAGAGAGGCTATTGTAAAAGATTTACTTAAGAAAGAAGGTAAGCAAATCAACATAAGTGATGTCACAAAGTATCTTGAAAAGACAATCCTTGAAGATGAAAAACTAGCTGGAGGTAGTCTTGAAAGTGCGTACTCAAGAATTAACTCTACTGTAAAAGGACTAGAGCGTAAGGCTGATGCTAATGGAAACATTCCACTAGATCTTCTTCATAGTGCTAAAATCTCAGAGACAGCAAACATTAACTACAGTGTACCTTCATCAAAGGCTGAGGCTAAAGCTGTAGCTCGTGCTCTCAAAGAACTTATTGAGAACAGTTCTGCTCAGAACATTAAAGAAATCAATGATGAACTTGCTAAATATTACTCTGATATAGAGATGCTTGCTGATCTTGATGGTAAAAAGGTAAAGGGAGGCAGACTTGGTAAATATTTTGCGTCAGGCACAGGAAACATTATTGGAGGACTCGCTGGAATGTCTACTGGTGGTCCTATTGGCGGTGCCATTGGTGCGGCAATCGGAGGAGAGGTATCAGGTAGAATCTTGGGTAGTCAGATGGCTAATACTTTTGGAAAAGCTCTTGGTAAAACAGCTGAGAAGTCAAAAGTGCTACAAAAAGCAGAAGAAAGTGCCGCTAAATTACCTTTAGCGCTTCCAGCACCTAAGTTTGGACGTGATTTTGTTCCTAATCAGGAATATAACCGTGGTATTCCAAAGATGCAATATAATAATGCACAAACTACAATTAAGGCTTCCATACCTAACAGTCTACCTCGTGCGAACAACGCTGTAAAGAAGGGGTCTGTGAATAGTACAAAAAAACCTATTGGTCAGGACATAATGAAGGAAAGGATGGGAGTTTTTCCTAAAACACTAGAACAAGAAGCTACTAAGTACAAGACTGCGGAGGAGTTTGTTAAGTCTAAAGGTCAGCCATTACTGCATGGAACAACACAAGATTTTAAGGAGTTTGATTTATCTAAAGCTGGGACACGTAATAGTGCTGATTCTGGTTTTGCTGGTAAAGGAATATATTTAACCAACTCTAAAGAGGTAGCAGACACTTTTGCGAGTGGTAAAGATGTGTTTAAGACACAGGGCAAGACTAGTAGTGGAAGAGTTATTGAAACCTACATTGACATTCCAAAGGAAAGGATACTTGAGGTTAAAGATTTCAGTGAACTGGAAGACGTTTTGTATTTACCAAAATCTTCTAAACGTCCTTCAAACATAACGCTTACTGATTTCCTTAAAGAACAGTCCCCAAAAATAACAGAGAAAGCAAAAGAGATGGGGTACAAGGCAATTAAAGTAGACGGTGGAGGAGTAGATAAATACGGTACGGAAGCTTATGAAATAGTTGTTTTTGACCCTAAAGATATTAAAACCAAATCCCAACTCACTGACATCTGGAACAAGGCAAATAATAAAAAATAAGTTATAATTAACATATATGCAACCAACAGATAACTTGGATCCTCTAATAATGCAGAATGATGAACGACATGAGACACTTAAAGGTGTTGAAAGTCTTAGTGAGGCGCAGCTCATGAAGCAGGACGAGATCTCAGAGGGGATTAGGGACTTGAACTTAACAGCTGAGCAACTCTTAATGCAGGGTGACGAACAGAAGAATCAGTCATTTGAGATTGAAGCTAATGATCAGAACTCACTCGCTCTCTGGAACTTACTCCGTGGCCCTAAAGGTAACAAAGGCGATAAGGGAGATAAAGGAGACAAAGGAGACAACGCCTTCCACAACATAGAAGAGGCTATTGATAATATAAAGGGTGATGAGGCTTTTCAGTCTGCGGTAAAAGGAGAAAAAGGTGATCAGGGAGAACAAGGACCGGCTGGCTTTGATGGACGTGACGGCATGGACGGTAACGATGGAATAGACGGTGTGAATGGGGAGATGGGTATACAAGGTATTCAGGGTGAACAAGGACCTCGTGGTGAACGTGGACTTCGTGGCCTTAAAGGTGAACCAGGGCGTGATGGTAAAGGTGTTGATGAAAAGACAGTCAAAGATCTTAAGGAAGGGGTAGACTTCGCTGTTAAAAGAGCGTCTAAGACTGTATCACTTGTAGAACTTGATGACGTGGATTATTCACAAGCTACAAAGACAAATGGTAAGTATGTCATTCCTTCAGCCAATGCTGGTTCAGGTGATGTAGTTGGTCCAGCTAGTGCTACGGCAGAAGCCATTCCCCTTTACAACGGAACTACAGGTAAGTTAATCAAGAACTCTGCATTAACTGCAAATGCAGTAACTTCTACTGGGGTAATTTCTGGTGGTTATCTTTCAGTGGGCTCTCCTACTTCTACATTTACTATCTCTGATGGTACTGGAATAATTGTTAATGCTGTAACTAATGTCGCTACAGCTGTTTCTTGGACAGGAAAGACTAATATCACAGTAACTAATATCGCAACACAGCAACTTACATACGTTAAGATTGACTCAACTGGAACAGTTATACAACAATCAGCCCCATTTACAAATACAGACTTTGTTGACTATCTACCTATCGGTGTACTGGTTCACCCGAATTTAACAACAGTTACTTCTGTAATTTCTACTGTAAGCCCTATAGTCCACGCAAACCCAAGAACAAGACATCTTACTCTGGCTCTTGGGTTATTCAATATATCAGGTAATGCTTTTTCAGCTAATGGAGCGAATCTTTCAATAAACAAGTCATCTGGTAGTCTTTACAACGCTGGAGCCAACTGGGCTACAGATAATAAAGTACCTGATATTCTTACTGTTTCATCTGCTACAGCTCCAACTGTTCTTAGACTTCTACGAGGTGGCACGGCTACGACTTCTACATTTATTGACCCAGACAACTATGACCTTGCTGGTGTTCTTACTGCTGTAAGCAATAACAAGTGGACAGTACAACATATTGTGCTATTTGCAGATGGGACAACCTCTGTTCAATACGGTCAAAATATATACAGCTCTTTTGCAGCTGCACAATCTGGTGTTAGAACAGAAACCTTTGTAAATGCACCAAATGTAGGGTTCGGATTATTCAGAGCATATCTCATTGTAAAGAAGGGCAGTACAGACCTCGCAGCAGATGTTGCGGCAGGAATAGCACAGTTTATTGATGCAGGTAAGTTTGGAGAAGCATCTGTTGGGGCAGGAGCTTCTACCACAACACTACAGCAAGCGTATGACAACTCTATAGACCCAGAGATTCTGACTGATGCTACAAGAGATGGTTTTACTCTTAGAAGAGGAAGTGCAGCAGATACAGACAAAGTTCTTGACTGTCAAAATGGAGCAGGAACAACGACAGCAAGTATTACAGGAGCAGGTGTTATTACTGGTAGTAATTTATCAGGAACAAACACAGGAGACCAGACATCTATCGTGGGTATCACAGGTACTCTTGCACAATTTAACACAGCTGTAACAGACGCAGAACTTGCTAGAACAGACGCTGCTAACACTTTCACAGGAACTCAGACAATCACACAGATTGATATGGGTAACACAGACACCTCTGTTACAAGAAGTGCTGCTGGTGTTATTGCTGTAGAAGGTGTGGCAGTACCAACAATCTCAAGCACATCTACGCTTACAAACAAGCGTGTACAACCTCGTACAGCTTCTTCTACGACAGCATCTAACCTCTCTCCAGACCTTTCAACAGCTAACGTATACTTTAGAACAACACAGACAGCAACACTTACTATTGATGCTCCTACAGGTACACCAGTAATAGGTGAGACAATCATGATTTACGTTGATTCAGTAGGTGCTCAGACACTTACAATAAACGCTACATACGTTGCTTTTGGTGCAGCGTTTCCAGCTACTACAACAGCAGGTAAGACATTTATGATGTCTGCTCAGTACAACGGAACTAACTGGAAGACACTTTGGGCTAATGCAATCTAATATGAAAACATCTTATAAATTCTGGTATGTCCATAAAAGTGATGACATTCATATTAGTGAGGTCGCTGTTAGATTCTATGAAGGAGAAATGCTTGCAGTACAGCAAGAATATCTAGATGTTATTTCTAACAAAATTACACCGATAGAGACTGTTAAATATGTAAGAACAAAAAGACTGCAAAAAGCAGATTTGCCACACATAAATACTAAATTTGTTCAAGAAGAAGACAGTAATGATTGTGCTGTTTACACCTCACAAGATTTTGGCGTAACATCTAACTTAGATGATGTTATTATCTTTTTAAATAAAGAATTAGCTAAAGATGAAATAAGAGAACCACAAGAAACTCAAAAAGAAACCGTAAAAGAAAATCTTGTTTTACAAGAAATTAAATAATATGGCAGTAACAGATTTTTATTCAGACAATGGTGACGGATATGTAAATAATAGTAATGCAACTTATTCGACTTGTAGGACAGCTGGTACAGGTAACGGATTTAGTTATACGGTTACAAGTATTGATGGGTCTATTGTTGCCCGTTCTATTTTGTTCGGTGGTTTGTACTATTCATCTCGTGGGTTTTTCCCATTTGATACTTCTGCTCTTGGGTCAGGTGCAACAATATCAAGCGCCACAGTTAATCAGTACATTGAAGTTACTGCTATAAACAATGCAGATTCTGACTCTCTCTCAGTTGTACAGACATCACAAGCTTCAACTTCTTCACTTGCTAATTCTGATTTTGGTTCTGTAACGTTTACAGATGGTGGAAATAAAACACTTGCTTCATTCTCTGTTGCTAACCAGTACTGGGTATGGACTTTAAATGCAACAGGTCTTACCTATATCAATAAAACTGGGTTTTCTAAGCTAGGTATTATTTCTTTAAGAGAAATAAACAACTCAGCACCAACGGGTATCAATCAGTTAACAGGGCTGTGGTACTTTTCTGACAACACAGGTACTAGTAAAGACCCTTATTTATCAGTTACTTACACAGCTGGAGCATCCTTCACCCCAACACCTATGATACACATGATGCAGATAACTGGTGGTAACATGTAACATGACTAAACTACAACTAAAAGTAACATCACGAAAAGATACCGATGAACAACTCAAAGATGTTGCTGAATTAGCTGTACAATTTATTAAGGGAGACAAGGGAGAAAAAGGAGATACCGGTGAACAAGGCAATCAAGGACCGGCAGGAATAGACGGCGCTAAGGGTGATAAAGGAGATAATGGTATAGACGGCAAGGATGGACGTGATGGAGTAGACGGTAAGAACGGTAAAGATGGCAAGGACGGCAAAAGAGGTGAGAAAGGTGATCAAGGACCGGCAGGTAAAGACGGTGTTTCTCCTAAGATTGAGGAGGTGTTTATTGACTACAAGCAGGTTATTAACGCTCCAAAGGTAGAAGAGATCATAAGAGTGGCTACTCAGTCATCAAAAACTGTGTCACTTTCTGAGCTTGATGATGTAGATTTATCAGGCCTTACAAAAACTAACGGTAAATATGATCTTGGTGGGGGCGGATCAACTAATTCATTTGAAACAGTATCAGCTAACCTATCAGCATATGACTATACTATCAACTACAACGGTTCCGGTGATGTTTCAACTATTGTATACTCAAACGGAGTCACTAAGACACTTAACTATACCAGTGGAGACGTTACTAGTATTGTACTTTCCGGCTCTACTCCTAGCGGTATATCACTCACTAAGACATTGACGTACTCTTCCGGTGATGTCATGGGTATAACTTATTCTTAAACTTTGTTATACTTAAATTACTACTTGAGGAAGTAGAGTTTACTAATTAAAAATAATTTATGTCAAAGTCAAATACATCAGAAAATGATACTTTAAAGATGTTTCTACAAGGAACAGACCCATCTTTTAGAACAAATGCTAACAACTGGTTAGCACTTTACACAGCTGATCCAGGAGAGGCAGGAACAGCTATTACCAACGAAACGGCGTATACAAACTATGCTCGTCAGACACTTGTAAAAGCATCAGCATGGACTGATGGAGGCGCTTCATTTACTAATGCTGCTCTTATTCAGTTCCCACAGTGTGGCGTAACAGGAGCAACTCTTACTCACGTAGCAGTTGTAACAACAGCATCAGGAGCAGGAACAATCCTTTACTCTGGAGCACTTAACTCATCACTCGCTGTTGCTAACCTTATTCAGCCACAGTTTGCGATTGCAGCACTTACAGTAACTGAAGACTAGTATGTATACATGCACTAAGTGTAATAAGGGGGTAATAATACTTAATTCTGAAATAATCAGAGCATGTCCAGCAGAATGTGCAAATGAACCTATCGTAGCAAATGCTACAGCAACAATGATTGGACAAGGTGGACTACAATAATTAAATGTCAGCAAATAGCGTACAACAACTAGTAAATGCAGAAATCAGTGGAGCCGTACGCAGATATATGTGGCGTAAAGTTCCATCTCAAGTTACAACAACTGGAGTGTGGTTCGACCTGTCTCTAAGTCCTGGTAACCCTGTTCCAAAGTATTGGTTTGACGCTACA
>Ga0181346_1000163_pt1 | contig 27252 bp, 42 predicted proteins | sample Su13VDMM15DN_FD_130100 | JGI IMG/M metagenome (GOLD analysis project Ga0181346, IMG submission 130100) | Freshwater viral communities from Lake Michigan, USA - Su13.VD.MM15.D.N | ecosystem: Environmental > Aquatic > Freshwater > Lake | place: USA: Michigan | collected 2013-07-15 | reverse complement strand
GTTATCGGCGTGCGCAGCTCCTCGCTTTGGCGCACGATGAAGCAACATCGGCCAGACCTGTTTGAGCATTGCCGGCAAGAGGGCATGAAGGCCCGCAAGGACATTGGCGCGGCCAAGGGTGGCATCGTTGCAACTCCGATCCCTGATGACTTTGCCGACAATTGTATAGCCATGGCGATGCCGCAGCTTATTGAATATTACAAGCGCAGCCGCAAAACCATCAACCGTTGGCTGGAAAAACAGCCGCAATCGGTGCGTGATGCTGTGCTGGAAAATGGCCAGCGGCGGCGCGATCAGGCGGCAAGCATCGGCGGCAAGAACATGGCAGCGCGCAACCGTGGCAACGGTGGCCAGCCCTTTCTTAAACCGATGCAATCCAACATGAACAGTCATCCAATTATCAGCCGGGAAAAGCAGGCCATGCGGTATCTGCAACGGTTTGGTGCCTGCTATCCGCGTTCGGTGCATCGTTCCATTTTGGAAGGCTACCTATTCCGGGGCATTGTCATGACCGGCGCTGAAATCGTGACAGAGGCCATCAAGCGCGGCTGGAACCCGGATGCATGGCGTGAAATTGGGAAAGTAGCATGATGCTCCCCCCATGGAAGCTAAAAGCCCGCCGTCTTTATTGGCAGGGCTACTCTATCCCCCGCATAGCCGGTTGGATGGGGATTAGCCGGGCAAAGGTTGAGGCGGCGCTTTGGGTGAGGGTGCTATGGTGAGTTTGGATAAAGGGAGAGAGTGATGATTGACGAACAGATTATCGCCAACGTTGTAGCGGCAATTGAGGCGCTTGATGGGCCGGCAAAAGTTGAGGCCATTAACGCAATTCGGGCGGCTGTGCATGAAGTGTCGCCGTTTAAGTCTGAGCCGGTGGACTTTGTGCGCTGGGTGCCCAACAGCGCCGTTTACGCCAACGACTATAACCCCAACAGTGTTGCGCCGCCAGAAATGGAATTACTGCGCGTGTCAATTCGAGCCGATGGCTACACGCAACCCATTGTGTCGATGCCAGATGACAGCGGCGCTTATGAGGTTGTCGATGGCTTCCACCGTCACCGCGTCGGCAAAGAGGTGCCAGAGGTTCACGCGCGGGTGCATGGCTATTTGCCCCTAGTGTCAATCCGCACTGGCCAATATGACAAGTCCAACCGCATTGCTTCCACCATCCGGCACAACCGGGCGCGCGGCAAGCATAAGGTCGAGGCCATGTCAGAGATTGTGTTGGAACTGAAGCGGCGCAATTGGAGCGATGTCAAAATCTGCAAAGAGCTTGGCATGGATCAAGACGAAGTTTTGCGGCTATGCCAGATCAGCGGCTTGACCGAAATATTTTCAGGGCAGGAATTTTCTAAAGCGTGGGAGCCTCAAGGCGCGGTTAGCCCTGATGACTTTGCCGATTTGTCAGGCGTTGCCGCTGATTATGTCGATCAGGATATTGAGGTTCGCACGGCTAACACCGATGACCCTGACCGCATTTTCCACACGTTCGACAAGTGGGAATGTCAGAAGGCCGGCTTCTATGAGAACAAGCCCCCGCGCGGCATGACGGCTGACAATTGCCGGGCATATTACCGGGAGCTTTTGGCCGACATTGGCGAGTTTGAGCGCGTGCTGGATTGCGTTGTCGGCGAGTGGAAACACTCTTGCGAGCATTACCTAACCAACACTGCCATGAACCGCATTGCATGGCTTGGCCAGGCGGCATTGTGCTACAAGCATGGCATCCCATCAGAGTATCGCGGCGGCTATGGCCTGCTGACAGAAGCGCAACAGCTTGCGGCTGATGAAGCCGCTTTGCGCGCTTTGAACAACTGGATGGGGCGCAACGGTCGCGCGGCTGTGGCAATGGCCGATGCTAACCCTAATCGCCAATCCGACATTTATTGAGGTTCGCCATGGGCAAGCAATATCTGCAAAAGAACGTCTTGGAAGCATCGCGGGAGCGCATAGCCGCGACATTTGACAGCGTAGAGCGCATCTATATCGCCTTTTCTGGCGGCAAAGATAGCAGCGTCATGTTTCACCTTGTGATGGAAGAAGCCATCAAGCGCGGCGTGCGCGTCGGGGTGATGTATATTGACATGGAAGCGCAATACGCTGACACCATCAAGCACGTTAAAGAGATGATGCAGCTCTATCGGGACAACATTGACCCACACTGGATTTGCATTCCCATGCGCCTTCGCAACGCACTGACAAACTATGAACCGCAATGGATTGCATGGGATCCGGTGCGCGAAACCGATTGGATTAGGCCAAAGCCGCATGGCTGCACAGACGTGGGCGATTATCCGTTTTTGTTTGACGCCATGGCTGATGGCATCGAGTTTGAAGAGTTTATTGTCATGTTTGGCCGGTGGTATGGCCAGGGCAAGCCGACTGCCGGCTTTATCGGCATTAGGGCACAAGAAAGCCTGCACCGCTATTGCGCAATTGCGACATGGGAAAAGCGCGATTTGATGTTGAACGGCTGGCGTTGGACAACCAAGATTGTCGAGCAGGTCTACAACGTCTATCCAATCTATGATTGGCTGACCGATGACATTTGGCGCTATCACGCGCATTTCCCTGACAAGCCGCACAACGCCATTTACGATAAGATGCAAATGGCCGGCGTGCCGTTGTCCGAACAGCGTCTTTGCCAGCCGTTTGGTGATGAACAGCGCAAGGGATTGTGGTTGTATCACATTCTTGAACCTGAAACATGGTTTAAGCTGGTGGCGCGCGTTAATGGCGTAAACAGCGGTTCGCTCTACATCAATGAGACTGGCAACATGACCGGCTACAACAAGATCACGTTGCCGCCTGGACACACGTGGCAGAGCTTCACCAACATGCTGCTGCGGACGTTGCCGCCCAAAACCCGCGACCATTACGCCGACCGGATGCGCAAGTTTATGCAAGGCTGGTTCCGTCGCGGCTATTCCGAGATACCGCAGGAGGCCCCGCCGCAGCTTGAAGCCAACCAATGGGCACCGTCATGGCGGCGCATGGCCAAATGCCTGCTGCGTAATGACTACTGGTGCAAGGGCCTTGGCCAGACACAGCCCAAGAGCGCGGCATGGCTGCGCTTTAAGGACATGAAAAAACAGCGCAAGGCCGATGGCGAAAGCGAAGCGGTGGAAATGCTGCAAACGGAATTGGAAATGGTGTCATGACCATTATTCTCCCATGGCCAAGCCCCAAGCTATCCAGCAACGCCCGTCTGCACCCGCTTGCCCTGCACCGCGTCAAGAAAGCGGCGCGTGTAGAGGCAGGATGGGCTGTTAAAGCCCTGCCAAGGCCGGCATTGCCTGGCACGGGCAACATAGCCTTGCGCGTGACGTTTGAGCCGCCTAGCCGGCGCATTGATCGGCAGAACATGCCGCATCTGGTCAAAGCGGCCATTGACGGCATTGCCGATGCGCTGGGCATAAATGACAACCGCTTTGCGCCTGAATATCACTATGCCGATCCGGTGCGAGGCGGGCGCGTGACGTTTGAGGTGATGGTATGACCTATGCCGAACGCAAAGCCCTACGCCGTCGCCAGCTTGCCGGTGATACGCGCAACCCGGCCGCGGTTGCACTGGCCAAAGCCGGCCATGACAAGCGCCGTGGCAAGGTTATGCGGGCCATGAACGCCTTACGCCTGGAGATTGGCTTGCCGGCATGGGAGCCTTGCCCGGTGAGAACAAATAGGGCATAAAGGGCGGGCCGGTTGAACGTGGCAACGTCCAGCCCGGCCCTTCACCATCAACGCTAGAAGGAGCGGACGATGCAAGCAATAAATACACCGGGCGACGTTTGCGCGCAAGCCCCAAGCCGCTGGCGTGACGTGCTGCTAGTCGATAGCCGGCACTACGCCAAGGCACCGCGCGAAAAACGCATGGCTATTATCGCCCGCGTTGCTACCGCCCACAGCGTGACGGTTGCCGAGCTGCTTGGGCCATCGCACGTCCGCAAGTTGGCCTATGCCCGGTGGGAAGCCATGGCCGAGATCAAGGCTGAATTGGGCGATAGCTTGTCCGCGATAGGCCGGCTGTTCAACCGCGATCACACAAGCGTCATGCATGGCCTGCGGAAGGTGGCGGCGCTGTGAGCCGTTGGTTTCGCTTTTATGCGGATGCAATGCGCAATCCAAAGGTTATGCGGCTGTCCGATAAAGAGTTTCGGCTGTGGGTTAAATTGCTTGCCCTGGCATCCGAAAACGACGGCCACATCCCCGCCATAAGCGACCTTAAGCTGATGCTTAACACGCGCTTAGACCACCTATCAACGGGCGTTGAACGGCTGATAAGAGGGGGGTTAATTGACGCCTTAGACCACGGTTATGAGCCGCATAACTGGGCAAAGTTTCAATACAAATCAGACACTTCAAATGAGCGTGTAGCAAAACATCGCGCGGCGCGTAACGTTACAGTAACGCCCCCAGATACAGATACAGAAGCAGATACAGAAGAAACAACTAGCGTTGTTTCTAGCGCGAAGCCTCGCAAACGCGGTTGCCGGTTGCCTGATGATTGGACGCCAGCGGCATTGCCAGCCGATTGCCAGCCGCACGATGCCGGCATGATCGAGCGTGAGCTTTCGCGGTTCCGTGATTACTGGATAGCCAAGCCTGGAGCGCAAGGCGTCAAGCTAGATTGGGATGCAACGTGGCGCAATTGGATGCGCCGATCAATGGAGAACGGCAATGGCAATGGACACATGGCGCGGAACGGAAGCCCAACAACTGGGCAGTGCCGCCCAAGCGCCTCCCTCGATTGGATCGAGCGGAATATCGGCGGATGGGGACGATCCGATGAAGCCGACGCGGGGGCACAAGGCGTGCATAGCCGAGCTGGCCTTGCGCTTCCCGGCCGCCCGTGATGTCGATCAACGGCAATATCAGGCCCGGTTGGATTATCTTGCACAAGACACTGCCCACCTAACCGTGCCCCTGTTGCGCGCCGCTTGCGATGTTGTGGCGCGCGATGCCAAGGGGCTGCCATACGCCAGCGAGATCATCACGGCCGCGACCCAGCTTGTCGAGGAACGCCAGCGGGTGCGCCGAGACGAAACGCGTGTGAACGGCGACGGCGAAATCCAAGACGGCGAATATCGCCCTGGCGAAGTGACGCCTGAAAACGCCGAACGCTGCCGGGCAATGAACATGCGGCTGATCTCGTCTGACGCGCCCTATCGCGTGGTGCCGCTTGGCGCAGAGAGCGCCTACCGTGTGCATGTTGCCGATGACGGAACCGTTGTGCCTAACTATGTCTGCGACGGGCGCGGCGGTGTTTCTCACAAGCTGGGCGGCAAAGACGCGCGGTGGTCGGCATGAACGTGCCAACCATCTATCACGGCACACCCTTGTCGCCGCGCGCTGCTCTGCAAGCCATGGCCGGCCGCGCCTTCTGTGTGAGCTTTTACCGGCCAGATGACATTGCGCTTGCGGCTCAGATCGGTGACGGGCTGATGCTGGACAACGGCGCGTTTTCGTTTTGGATGGCAGCGCGAAAGGCAGGTGGTGAAGCCTGCGAGGCGGCGCGCAATTGGCGTCCCTACTACGACTGGGCAGCCCATTGGCTTGAAACGCCTGCCGCATGGGTCGTGGTGCCTGATGCTATCGCCATGCCCTCACAGATCAATGACGGACTGCTGAACGAATGGCCGCTGGGCAGGGAACGCGCAGCGCCGGTCTGGCACATGGACGAGCCTATTGCGCGTCTTGGTCGCTTGCTGGGGCAGGGCTGGAACCGGGTTTGTTTGGGTTGGGTGCATCCTGACAGGAACGCCAACAAGGTTGGCAGCGTCGAGTATTTCCGCCGCATGGATGAAGTAGCCGCGATGATTGGCAACAACTGGCCGGCTTTGCACATGCTCAGGGGGACGGCGGTGGCGCGCCTTTATCCGTTTCGCATCGGCAGACAGCACAAGTTTAGCACAGAACGGGTGGAGGTATGACGATGTTTTCAGCGATGATTGGCGCGGTCGCAAGGCGTATGCTGATCGGTTGGAGCGGGGCGATTTCCCCGGATCAGTTCGCGCAAGGCTGCAAGCAAATTGTGCAGAAGCACGAAGGCCACCGCGCGCATCGGGAAATAGACCTGCTGACAAATCAAGTCTTGTGCAGCTTGGGCTATGGTGAAGGGTTGCGTGTGTTTCTGACGTCATCAAGCATTATTCATGGAGACGACGAATGAAGATTTATCTCTGCGGCCCGATCAATGGATGCACGGACGAAGAGTGCAAGGATTGGCGGCAATACGTCAAAAGCGCCGGGCCTTCGGATTGGCTTTATGTCGATCCAATGGCGCGGGATTATCGCGGGCGCGAATTGGAGGCGTATCGGGAAATTGTCGAACTCGACAAGATCGACGTGGCGTCGGTTGATGTGGTGCTGGTGAATTACGACAAGCCCAGCGTCGGCACGTCAATGGAAATCCTGTTTGCGTGGCAGCTCGGCAAAAAGGTCGTCACGGTCTGCCGCCCTGATGCCGTAATTAGCCCCTGGCTGCGCTATCACAGCCACGGCGTTTTCCATTCGTTTGATGCGGCCATGGCGGCGCTGCAAGCATGACCCTCACAACAGGCCAGCGCGTAACCGTCCTGCAAGCCGGCAACCTCCCATGCGATCCCGGCGACACGGGCCTTGTCCAAGAGGTGCGCAATGCCGCCCGCGACTTTCCCATAGGGGTGAAGCTGGACGGTGGCCATGTGGAGTGGTTTCGTGAGGTCGAGCTTGAATTGGAGAATGAACTATGAGCGATTATCGCATCAAAGTTTCAATTAGTAACGGTCGCATCTTGCGGCTTATGGAACAGGCCGGCATCGCTACGCAAGTTGAACTGGCTCGGCGCGCTGGTATTAGCATGATGAAGGTCAACGAAATTGTGAAAATGCGCAAACTGCCAAAAGGCAGTCGCGGCAAATGGAGTGACGCCGTGCAACGCATGGCCAGTGTGCTAGGCGTAGAGCCTGAAACAATGTTTAGCGAAACCCAGGCAACCGCAACGCTTGCTCAAAACAATTTTGAGACAGACATGAGCGAGGCCGACATGGGCGCATTGTGTGGCGGTGATGTCGCGGGGGCGCTGGAACACAAAGACATTCTTGACCGGCTTATGCTTGCACTATCTGACCGGCAGCGCGTTATCGTAACGGAAAGGATGACAGGGGCTACCTATCACGAGATTGGCGCAGACATCGGCCTTTGCGTTGAACGCACGCGCCAGATTGAGGCGGGCGCAATGCGCAAGATGCGCTACCACGCGGCCAATTTGGGGCTTAATCATTTTCTTGAACGTGCTGGTCTGTGACGGTCTAGCGTCTTATTGCCCACAACCCCGAAAGCATGTAAGGAAAGACACATGGCAAGCAACAACGTATCCGAAGGCCACGCAGACGGCATCGCAGGCCGCGCCCCGCAAACGCGCGACGGTGATCTGCCGTATATGGTGGGATATGTGAGCGGTGGCCTGGAGCGGCTTGCATTGCAGATTGCCGAGGTGAAAGCAGCGGTTGCACAAGCGATAAATGTGCCGCGCATCACACCGCAGCCAATCCCGCACGATGTTGCCGCTATCCAAGCAAACATGCGAGAGGATGCATAAGTCATGGGGCGGCCGACGCTCAAGACGCCGGAAGTAGTAGAAGCTATTTGCGCGCGCTTGTCCGAAGGCGAACCGCTTGCACAGATTTGCCGTAGCGAAGGGATGCCGGCAACGCGAACTGTCAGAGAATGGATAGAGCTAGACGCTAACGTTTCCGCCGCTATCGCGCGCGCGCGTGAGGATGGCTTTGACCAGATTGCGCTAGATGCTCTTGACATTGCCGATGACCGCAGCCGCGACACAATAGAGCGCGGTGACGGCAGCGAGACGGCCAACACTGAATGGATTAGCCGCAGCCGGTTGCGTGTGGAAACGCGATTGAAGCTGTTGGCTAAATGGGACCCAAAACGTTACGGCGACAAAATTCAGCAAGAGCATAGCGGCGCGGTTAATTTCAACACCGCGCCTGGCGATGTAGGCTTGCTGTGACCTTTGCTCTCACATCCAAGCAGCAGGCGGCACAAGCCGTGCTGGGATGTGGCGCAACGCATGTCATGCTGTTTGGCGGGAGCCGCAGCGGCAAGACGTTCATTGAGGTGCGGACGATAATTGTCCGGGCGCTGGCGGCCAGCAATTCACGTCACGCCATTTTTCGCTTTCGGTTGAACGCGGCGCGGGCTTCAATCCTGCAAGACACGCTGCCCAAGGTTATGCGCTTGGCGTTTCCCGGCGTTGCTTATGACTTAAACAAGACGGAAGGCATCGTGACGTTGCCCAATGGCAGCGAAATATGGATTGCCGGGCTTGATGATAAAGAGCGCGTTGAGAAAATCCTTGGCATGGAGTTCGTCACGCTGATGTTCAACGAGTGCAGCCAGGTGCCGCTATCGTCGCGTGACGTAGCGATTACCCGACTGGCGCAACAGGTGATGATTGACGCCAAGGGGGTGGAATCGCGACCGTTGCGCCCGCTGGTGCTGTATGACTGCAACCCGCCGAGCAAAGCGCATTGGACGTATCGGTTGTTCGTGCAGAAGGTTGACCCTGAAACCAAGCTGCCATTGGCGCGGCCGGATGATTACGCATGTTTCAAGATCAACCCGCAGGACAACGCGGCTAACATCAGCGCGGACTATCTCGACACGCTCAAAGGCCTATCAGCGCGGCTGCGCAAGCGGTTCTTGGATGGTGAGTTTGGGGATGCAACGCCGGGCGCATTGTTTAGCGATGAGGTGATTGAAAAGTGGCGCGCGATTGACGGCGCGTTGCCGGCGTTTGTGCGTGTTGTGGTTGCGGTTGACCCCAGCGGGAGCGGCGACACTGACAACGCCGATAACGACGCCATTGGCATTGTTGCGGCGGCGCTGGGCACCGATGGCATTGCGTATGTGCTAGAGGATAACACGATCAAGGCTGGCCCTGAAACATGGGGCCGCGTGGTTGCCACAACGTATGACCGGCACGAGGCTGATTGCGTGGTTGGTGAGACAAACTATGGCGGCGACATGGTGCGCATGGTTGTCCAGGCTGCACGGGCACGAACGCCGTTCAAGAAGGTGACGGCAACGCGCGGCAAGCATGTCAGAGCCGAGCCTATCAGCGCGCTTTATGAGCAGGGCAAGGTTCGGCATGTTGGCATTTTCCGTGAGCTAGAGGATGAATTGACGGGCTTCACCACAAACGGCTATATTGGCGAGAATAGTCCTAACCGCGCTGATGCGTTGGTTTGGGCATTGGCTGAGTTATTTCCGGCGATTATTGCCGGGCCGCGTGTTGAACGCGCCCCCCGGCCGCCACGGATTGTGAGAGGTTGGGCGGCATGAACGAGACACGGCAACGCGGCACAGACAAGGGCGACGTGGTGACAGAGGAACTGCGCGACGGCGTGTGGTGCGTTGTGGCTGCGCCTGTTGCGCTCGATCCCGTGCCCGATGAAGCGCCCGCCCGTCGCCGTGGCCGCCCGCCCAAAGGTGTTGCATGATGCCCGTCGGCAAACGCGCATGGGGTGATAAGCGGCTTCTCGCGGCTATCACGGCAGAACATGCATGATGCCCGTTGGGCCTCGCAAACACGCCAAGGCCAGCGCCCGTATTGCTGTGCCGCGCGCGTTGCCAATGGGCTTGCGCGCCCAAATGCGCGAGCTTGTGGCGGTCAAGAGCGCCAACCCCGGCAACGGCGAAGCCGATGCGCTGTTGGGCACGATCTGCATGGAGGCTGACCGGACACGCACGGCGCTACTCTTGACGGTTGACGGCGGCGACGTTGGCCGGCTGGCGCGTTGGTATCAGCGACACGGCTTTGCGCCTATCCAGGCCACGCCGCTGCTTATGGCGAGGTTTGTATGAGCGCAGACAGTATCAGGTCCGATGATGGCGCAACGGCCGTCACTGATGACGTGGTGGCCGATGCCAAGGCGTGTTTCCAACTGTGGCAGGATGCGGACAACGGCAACGCGGCGCTTGGCATTGATGATCTATTGTTCCTGAACGGCGATCCGCTGACCCGATGGGGCTTGGACGCAACGCAGCAGCGCGTTGCCGATGGGCGGCCGCAACTTGTGGTCAACACGCTGCCGGCGACATTGGCGCTTGTGGTAAATGACGCGCGCCAGAACCGGCAAAGCATTCACGTGCACCCGGTTGGCGGCGGCGCGGATGCTGATGTTGCCAAGGTGATGGAGGGCATCATCCGCCACATCGAATATGACAGCAACGCCGACGCGGCTTATGACACGGCTGTTGCTAACGCGGCGGCCAATGGCTTTGGATTTTTCCGGATGGTAACGGAATATGAGAGCGAGGCCAGCTTTGACCAAAAGATGGTCATTAAGCGCATTCGCAACCCGTTCACGGTGTATTTTGATCCGCTGGCACAAGAAGCCGATGGCAGCGATGCACGCTTTTGCATCATCAGCAGCCGCATGGGCAAAGCTGACTTCAAGCGCGAATATCCCAAGGCCAAGGCGACGGTTGAACTGTTTGACGGCCTGGGCGACGGTGTTTGGCTGACATCTGATGAGGTGCGCGTTGCTGAATTTTACCGTGTCGAATACACGCCGGCGCGGCTGTGCTTGTTAAGCACGGGTGAGAGCGGATTTAAGGATGAATTGGTTAACCCGCTACCTATGGGCGTGCGTATCGTGAAGGAGCGTGACAGCTTCAAGCGCAAGGTCATGTGGTATAAGGTGACTGGCTGCGAAAAGCTGGAGGAAGCCGAAGTCCCGTTCTACTGGATACCCGTTTTCCCTGTTTGGGGCCAAGAAATTGACATTGACGGCAAAATTCAGCGCAGCGGCATCATTCGCAACGCAAAAGACCCGTCGCGGATGTATGACTTTTTCCTGAGCACCGCGACGGAAGAAGTCGCTATGCGGCCTCGCACGCCTTACATCGGCGCGGTTGGCCAGTTTGAGACGGCAAAGCAAGATTGGGCAACGGCCAACCAGGTCAATTATTCATATCTTGAATATGACGCGGTGACGGTTGACGGCAACCTTGTGGGCGCGCCGCAGCGCCAGCCCATGGCCGATGTGCCGGCCGGCAACTTGCAGATGTGCGCTATCGCTCGCGATAACATCAAGGCCACAACGGGCATTTATGACGCCAGTTTGGGCGCGCGTGGCAATGAGACAAGCGGCAAGGGCATCATGGCCCGGCAACGGCAGGGCGATATTGCCAATTTCCATTATTCGGACAACCTTGCGCGTGCGATCCGCCACCTTGGCCGCACGATGGTTAGCGGCTTTGGCCGGGTATTTGACACACGCCGCGTCATGCGCCTCCTGGCACCGGACAACACGGCCAGCACGGCGGAAATCAACGCGCCGACGCAAGAGACCGATGAACTCGGCCAAGCGATTGAGCGAGTTCTTAACGATATGACCGTGGGCGATTATGACGTGGTTATCAGCAGCGGCCCTGCCTACAGCACAATGCGGCAGGAGGCGGCTGACAGCATGGTTGCCATGACGCAAAGCTATCCGCAGATGATGGAAATCGCCGGGGATCAGGTGGTGAAGGCTATGGATTGGCCGGGTGCGGATGAAATGTCCGAGCGCATCGCCGCGTTTATCAAGCTCAAGTTTCCTGGCCTCATCAAGCCGGAACCGGGCGAGAAAGAAGAAGCCGCGCCGATGGTGCAGACGCCGCGAGGGCCGTTGCCGGCTGAACAGGCTGGGCAGTTGATTGGCCAGATGGAGCAGGCGCTTGAGGGGCTTTCCGAGCAGATGGAAAGCATCCAGCTTGAACTTGATAAGGAGCGCATCAAGGCTGACACCAGCATAAAGGTTGCACAGATAAATGCTGACAGCCGGGGCGACGTTGCCGAATTGAACGGCATGGTTAAACTGTTGGTTGAAAGCATCCCGCCACCACCCGCGCTTGTGGACGCCGCGCTTGAGCCGGAGCCTGACAAGTTCGCCCCATTGGCCAGTGCGCTTGAGCAAGTTATTGCTGCTGTTGCCGCACAAGGGCAGGCGCTTGGCGCATTGGAAACCCGCGTGACTGCCCCGCGTGAGGTTGTGCGTGACCCTGTAACCAATCGAGTGACCGGGCTGCGTGTTGCCGAACAACCTCCCGCCATGCCGCAGCAGGAAGGGATAACCGATGCCTCTTAACTTGAAATACAGCGTGGCGACGCGCGACAGCCAATTGACCTCGCTCAACACAGACATTGGCACGTCCTGCAAGATACGGCTTTATGACGGCGCGCAACCGGCCGGGCCTGGGACTGCTATCACCACGCAGGTGTTGCTTGCCGAATGGACGGGCAACGCGGGCGGTTTTGGCAGTGTTGCGGCTGGCGTGCTGACATCGGCGGCAGTGGCCAACACAACCGGGCTTGCGGCTGGCACTGCGTCATGGTTTCGCATTGTCACAAGCGGTGGCACTGCGGTGGTTGATGGCAGCGCGGGCACGGCAACAAGCGATATGATCCTTAACACAACCACGGTTTCGATTGGTCTAACGTGCCAATTCACCTCGCTGGCCATTACCGGGGGCAATGCATAATGGCGCTTCACGATCTCGCGCGCATGACGGTATCCGGCACGCCTGGCACCGGCACGATCACGCTTGGCGCTGCCGTTGACGGCGGCATCACCTTTGCCGCGTCGGGTGTGGCGGACGGTGAGACCGTGACATATGCGGTAGAAGATGGCAGCAACCGGGAGTTGCGGCGCGGCGTTTACACGGCGGCCGGCACAACCCTGACGCGCGGCACGTTGCTGGCCAGCACAACCGGGAGCGCAATCAGCCTGACATCGGCGGCCAAGGTGTTCATCACCCCGTCATCGTTTGATTTTGCGTCCGGCCAAGAAATTATCACTAGCGGCGTGACTTGGACAAGCCCGGCCAACGTTACCAGCGACACGACATTCAAGATTTCAATTGTTGGAGGCGGCGGCGGCGGTGCAAGTGTCCCTGCCACGGCAAGCTCTAAGGCGGCTGGTGGCGGCGCGGGCGGCGCTGGTGTGTTTTTTGTCACCGGCCTTGCGCCTTCCACCGGATACACGATTGCCATTGGCGCGGCCGGCGCGGGCGGCGCTGCTGGCGTTGCCAATCCCGGAGGATCTGGCACAGATACAACCATTACAATCAACGGCACAACTTACACCGCGATTGCTGGAACGGGCGGCCCTTCTGGGGCGCAAGCTCTTGGCGGCGCGGGCGGCGGAACAACCAATATCCCTGCGGCTCCTAGCGGTTTAAGTATTACGGGCGGGCCGGGCGGGGCTTGCGCTAGTGCATCAGCGGCGGGCACGTCCGGCTTTGGTGGGTCACCGGGGCTTGGCTTTGGCGTTGGTGGCGGCAGCCGTTCTGGCGATGCGGCGGGGATTGCTGGTTCAGGGTTTGGCGCGGGTGGAAGCGGCGCGTCAACATCCAGTGCCACGTCCAGAGCGGGCGGTGATGGCACGTCGGGGTGCATCTTTATTGAATGGCGGGGCTGATATGGCTTATTGGGCGCTTGTTGCAGACAACGTTATGATGAACGTGGTGACGGTTGCCGATGGCACGCCCGGCCCCGCTGGATATACCTATATCAACGGGCATCATGCCGCGATTGGTTGGGGATATGTTGACGGCGCTGTTGTTCCGCCTGCACCGTCTGACCCTGTTGCCGATCCTATTGATCTGGAAGCGCGGGTGGCGCAGCTCGAAGCCGTTATTGCGGCATTGACCGGCTGATGTTGGGCTTTTGGCCGCTTGGGTTTTTGCCGCTTGGGTTTTTCCAGATTGACGCTGGTGTAAGCCTAACCGCAGACGTTACCGCAACAGAAGCCAATGACACGGCGGCCGGCAATGCGGTTATTGTAACGCCGTTAAGCGCCAGCGTTGCCGTTGTTGAACAAGACGATGCGATGTCCGCACTCGCTGACATTGAGGACGTTCAACCGCAGTTTGTTGGCGGCGCGGCTTGGAATTGGCCTAAGTCCAGGCGCGACCGGCGCTACATTGACGAAGCGCCGGAACCGTTGCCTGCTGTTGAGACACCGCGCCCGCCTCGCGCCAAGCTGGCATTGCCGCAAACGCCCGCGTTTGACGTTGCGGGCGCGCTTGCCAAGGCGCGTGAAGCCGCAAGGGGTGTTGCTGCCGATGAGGTGTTTCTGCGCCGCGCCGAGCGCCGTGAAGCCGCCTTGCAGCGCGCCCAAGCGGTTGCCGTGGCACAAGCCGCCGCACGCGCAAAAGCCGACGCGGATGATGAGGATGATATTGAAGCATTGCTAATGGCGGCGTGGTAATGCCGCTATTGCGTGCGTGCTGCTTTTACGGTATTTAGATACCACACAGTTATACTGCCGCGATGCAAGCCCGTCGCGGGGCAACAGGCCAAGGGCTAACCGCACCGTCCGGTTATGACGGGCTGGAGATGCGTGCATGAGCGAAATGGTCGTCACCGAAAACCTTGCACCGGAACCGATTGCAGACACGGAAGCCGTAACAGCGCCGCAAGTGGAGGAAGCCACAGCAGCGCCGGAAACGGGGGACGCGGAAGCGGGCGATGAAGGCGAAGGCAATGAACAGCCCCGCGATGAAAAGGGCAAGTTCAAGGGTGGCGATGGCGTTCAAAAGCGCATTGATGAATTGACGCGCGCCCGGCGTGAAGCCGAGCGTCAAGTCGAGTATTGGCGAGGGGTCGCTACCCAAACAGCGCAGGAAGCCCCGGCTGAAAAACCGGCACGCGACCATTACGCAGACCCTGACGATTATGTTGAAGCATTGGCCGAATGGAAAGCCGAGCAGGCCGTTGCCAAGGTGCAACAGCAACAGGCCAACCAGGCGGCAAACAATGCCCGGCAGTCGGCATGGCAAGCGCGAGAGGCTGAGGCGGTCGTTGGCCTGCCTGATTACGCTGCCGTTGTTAGCGGCAACACAACGCCGGTCATGCCGCACGTTGTGGATGCGTTGTTGGACAGCGATCACGGGCCGCAGTTGGTCTATCATATCGCCAAAAATCCTGACGTGGCGGCTCGGCTTAATGCCATGTCCGCAACCCGCGCCGCGATTGAACTCGGCAAGCTTGAAACCACGTTGATGGCCCCGGCTGTCAAGCAACCCAGCAATGCCCCGGCACCGATTACCCCAATCAACACGCAAAGCAGCGGCCGTTCTGTTGACCTCACAAGGGTATCAATGGATGATTATGTTGCAGAGCGGCGTAGGCAGGGCGCTCGGTTCTAGGGCTTCTCCACAAGGAAGCATCAATGTCCAATTCGCTTGCATTCAGTTCGCTGGTCGCCAAGGAGGCGCTGGCCATTCTCCAGAACAATCTTGCCTTTTCCGCCATGGTCAACCGCGATTGGGAGGATGAATTCACCTCTAACCAGTCTCGCGGTTATTCGCCGGGTGCGACCATCAACATCAAGCGCCCGCCGCGTTATCAGTATCGCGCCGGCCGTGTTGCTGTGCCGCAGGCGACTGTGGAAACCACCGTGCCGCTGACGCTCTCGCAGGGCGGCTGTGATATCAGCTTCACCAGCTTTGAGCGCACGCTCCAGGTGCAGCAGCTTTCGCAGAAAATCGCCGCTGCCATGGCGGTTGTGACCAACGAAATCGACCGGCAGGGCTTGCAGCTTGCGCGCTTTGCCACGCCGAACGTCATTGGCACGCCCGGCACGCTGCCCACCACGGCCGCACTGGCAACCGCCGCTTTCACGGGAGTTGGCCAGCGTATGGACGAAAACGCCGCGCCGCGTGACCGTATGCGTGGTTTTGTCATGAACCCCGGCCTGAACGGCGCAATGATCCAGGGTTTGTCTGGCCTGTTCAACAGCCAGCCCAAGATCAGCGAGCAATATGGCAACGGGCTTGTGGTGGACAGCTTCGGCATGTCGGTTGACATGGGCCAGAACGTTGATCTGCACACCAACGGCACCCAGGCCATCACCGGGACGGCGGTTGCGGCAGGCCTGTCTGGTTCAAGCATCGCGTGCGGCGCTTTGGCCGGTTCGATCACGCGCGGAACTCGCATCACGTTCCCCGGCGTGTTTGCGGTCAACCCGCAATCGCGTGTTTCCACCGGCACGCTGGCGCAGTTCGTCATCACCGCTGATCTGATTGCCGGCGCAACCGCGTTGCCAATCAGCCCGGCGATCACCCCAACCGGCGCGTTCCAGAACGTGACCAATGCCACCACGGCGGCCAACTTTGCCATTTTTGGCACGGCATCTGGCAGCTATAACGCCAACGTGGCCTTCCACAAGGATGCGTTCACGCTGGCCATGGTGCCGATGGCAACCCCGCCGCGTTCCACTGGCGTGGCCAGCTCGACCGCTTCGTGGAAGGGCATGAACTTGAAGGTCACGGACTATTATGATGGCACCAATGACAACTGCAACACGCGCATTGACGTGCTGTTTGGTTGGGCTGCGACCTATCCGGAACTGGCCTGCCTTTACGCCACCTGATGCATGTTTGGCCGGGCGGTAATTGTGCTGCCCGGCCTGCCACATTCCAAGGAGTTCACACCATGACCGTTCTTCTCTCCCGCTCGTATCTGGGCTTCGCATCGGGGGCCATCGTCAATCTGCCGGCGTCCACTGAGAGCGCAATCATCGCTCAAGGGCTTGGCAGCAACAGCGTTGCCGTCCCAACGGCTGGCGCGCAGACCACCTCCACCACGGCCGGTTTTGCTGCCATTGCAGCCGGTGCAGCGTCGGTGGTTGTCACCAATCCGAACATGACCGCAACCACTGTTGTTAGCGCACGTGTTGCGCAGGCGGCGGCCGATGCCACCCTGACGAGCATCTTGCGCGTCACGCCGGCAAACGGCTCATTCACCATCACCGGCAATGCTAACGCAACCGCCGCAACGGTGGTATCGTGGGACATCAAGCCGGCCAGCCCGACTGTGTTCAACTGATCGAATGGGGGCGGCGTAACAACCGCCCCCACCCTTTAGGGGATAGCCCATGCCCACTGGCATTACAGCACTTGCGCTTATCACAAATTCTATGCGCAAGCTGGGCGTCATCGCCACGGGTGAAACGCCCACCGCTGCGGAAGCGGCCGATGGCCTAGCCGCATTGGGCGATGTGATCGAAAGCTACAACATCGAAGCCATGTCCGTTTGGGAAAGTGCCGCACAAGCCTTTACCCTGACACCTGGCACCGCTGCTTACACGATTGGGCCGTCTGGCACGCTGGTTACATCCGCGCCGCGCCCTGTAGAGATTGAGGGCGTTTATGGCAGCTTTGACGGGGTAGATTACCGCGTTGCGCCTTGGACGTATGACCAATATATGGCCGCCACGGTCAAGGCCACCAGCACGCTTTATCCGCTGCGATATGCCTATCTAAACGACTACCCTGATGGGCGGCTGTTTTTGTGGCCAACCCCCGCGCAGGCAATCACGCTGAATGTTGATTATTCGGTGCAAATTCCGGCATTGACCGACCTTACCAACGTCATGGCGTTTCCGCCGGGCTATATCCGCGCGCTGCAATGGGAGTTGGCGGCTGAATTGGCGGCTGATTATGGCGTTCAGATGGATGCAACGCAAATGGCTGGCGTCCGAGCCAGCAAGGCCGCGCTTCGCAAGTCCAACCGGACGCCCTCCGTTTCGCGGCTTGACGTGAGCCTGTTGCGCGGGCCTATCCCCACGTTCCGAGGCGGCTACTAATGGCCGGCGTTGCCATAGCAGATTTGATGGCGATGCTTGGCCCGTCCCAAGTCGGCACAACGCAGATTGGCCAAATTGGAAAGCCACCGCCACCCGCGCCGTGGCAAAACAGATACGCTGTGCCAAACTGGCGCGCAATGCTGACCAAATTGACACCAAAAGAGGAAGCGGCTTTTCAGCAATGGGCGGCAGCAACAAAAGCGCCGATTACAGACGATTATGACATGCGCGGCTTTTGGAAAAGCGGTGGCACGACAGCAATCAATCAGAACGATGGGATGCCCCATTATACAGATACGTTCAAAACGCCACTTCACCAGACGTTTTCCGGTGAAAGCCGCTATGCGCGTCCAAAGTCTGGAGCGCCTATGTGGAATGACCGCGATCAGCTTGTGCTGCCAAATGGCGTTGTTGTCTTTGATGAGAGGGCCAAGTAATGCCGTCGTTCCCCTTTGTTGGCGGGGCTTATCAAGCGCGGTCGCGGGCCTTTGACTGCCAACGATGCGTCAACCTTTATCCTGAATTGAGCGGTTCAGGCACAAGCCGCAGCGTCGCCATGTTGGTGGGGACACCGGGCCTTGCGCTGTGGCAGACTATTGGAACCGGGCCTATCCGAGCGGTGCTGCGATTCACCCCGGCGCTGGCAATTGTTGTGTCTGGCGCGGGCGTTTACCGCGTGACAACGGCCGGCGCGGCGACTTTGATTGGCAACATCAGCGGCGGATTGTCCCCTGTCAGCATGGCCAGCAACGGCACGCTTGTCATGTTGGTGACGGGCGCGGCGGACGGTTATTTCATCAACCCGCTTGCTGGCACGGTAACAGCAATTGCCGACACGGACTTCCTTGGCGGCATCAATGTTGATTTTTTAGACGGCTACTTTGTCTGGTCAACGCCTGGCACCGGGAGGTTCCAATGGACGGAGCTTTACAGCAGCGACATTGACGGGCTGTCTTTTGCTACGGCGGAAGGATCGCCGGACAATCTGGTGGGCAGCATCGTCAACTACCGCGAAGTGTGGTTGTTTGGCGAAAACAGCACGGAGGTTTGGTATAACAGCGGCGGCCTGGATCAAGTCTTTACCCGGCTGCAAGGCGCATTTCTTGAAGTTGGTTGCGCGGCTGCAAGGTCTATTGCCAAGGCTGATAACACGGTGTTTTGGCTCGGCGCTGATGACCGTGGGCAGGGCGTGGTCTACCGTGCCAACGGCTATACCCCGGCGCGTGTTTCCACCCATGCCATTGAGTTTGCAATTGCCAGTTATGCCACGATCAGCGACGCGGTGGCTTATACCTATCAGCAGGAAGGCCACCTCTATTATGTCCTGACCTTCCCATCCGGCAACGCGACGTGGGTTTATGACGTGGCAAGCGACTTGTGGCACGAACGGGCATGGCGTGATGACACCGGCCTGTTAAACCGCCACCGCAGCAATTGCCAGATGACCTTTGCCGGGCTGACGATGGTTGGAGATTGGCAGAATGGCAAAGTCTATAGTATGGCGCTGGATACCTATACGGACGATGGGGCGGCTATCCCGCGCATCCGTGCCGCGCCGTATGTGTCAAACGATAACGACACTTGGAACGTTTTTGACGCGCTGCAAATCGAAATGCAAACGGGCGTGGGCGGATTTTCAGGGGCCGTGGCCGTGCTGCAATGGTCTGATGATAACGGCGCAACATTCAGCAATGAATTGCAGGCCAGCATCGGCAAGATTGGCGAGACTGTCCGAGTGCGTTGGCGGCGGCTGGGCAAGTCGCGGGCGCGCGTTTTCCGTGTCACGATTACAGACCCAGTCAAAGTTTGCATGATAAGCGGATGGGTGCAAGCGAGGGCGCTGGGCGCATGACGGCAACGCTTCTCCCGCCGCGCATCCCATTGGTTGACCCCAGGAGCGGGATGCTCTCGCGCGAATGGTATCAGTATTTTGTGGCCGTTGGCACCAATGCCGACATTGGGTTGCAGATTGAGCAATTCCAGATTGCGCCGGTTCAAGCCGACGTATCAGCGCGCGTTGCGGAATTGGAACGCGCTGTGGATGACTTGCGCAAAGGGAGTGCGGTGCTGTGACGGTTGCGGTCTCGAATATCATCCCATCGGTGGCAATGGACGCCGCGCCAACGGCTTATTACACGGTTCCGGCCAACACAACGCTCATCTTGGACAAGATCACCGCTACCAACACGGGCGGCGCTACGGCGGTTGTTTCGCTGTTTTTGGTTAACGCGGGCGGCAATGCCAGCACGGCCAACACGGTGACAAGTTCGCAAAGCATCGCGCCAGGCGTCGTTTACCAGTTTCCAGAAGCGGTGGGCCATGTGTTGACGGCTGGCCAATATATCGCCCTTAGCAGCTCATCATCGGCCGTGACCTTGCGTGCCAGCGGGAGGTTGATTGCATGATGTTGCGTTTTACCCCGGATTGTATTAGCGTTGCCAATATCGGCGCGCCGCCGCATTTGTCGCTTGATGGGGGATCGACGCCCATTGCCCAAGGTGACAGGGTGCGATTGTTGGCGTCTTTGGACACGCGCGAAAAGGTGGACGCGCTGCAATCGGCCATGCTGGGCATGGTGGACGATCATATTAATATTGAGCCGGTGCATCTGTTTTCCGACGGCGTTTATGCGCGCGAGGTGATGCTTTTTGCGGGCACGACCGCAATCGGCAAGCGCCACCGCCAAGCTCATGTGTGCATTGTCTCCAAGGGCCATTGCATTGCTGTGATGGACGGGGAAAGCCGGGAGATTATTGCTCCGGCCATGTTTTCTGTGCCTGTTGGGACGCGCAATTGCGTTCATGCCATCACCGACACGGTTTGGACAACGGTTCATGCAGTGCCCAACGAATGCCGCGACATAGAGGCTATTGAGTCGGTGTTGGTTGAGCCTGTTATGCATGTTCGGCTTGAAGGGGGTGCGGCATGAGCTTTGTAGCGGTTGCCATTGGTGCATCGGCGGCTATTGGGGCCGGCGCATCTATTATCAGCGGCAACAAGGCCGCTAAGGCGCAGCGTGAGGCAACCGACCAAACGGTGGCATTGCAACGGGATCAGAACGCCGAAGCCGCGCGCCAGTTCGACTTGCAGCGCGCTGACCTCGCGCCATATCGTGACGCTGGGGCGATTGCGCTTGGCCAGATAGGTGCTGGCACGGCGGCGGGCAGTGAGTTCAACCGGCCCTTCACCGTTGCCGACTTTCAAGCTGACCCAGGCTATGAGTTCACCCGCAGCGAAGGCAACCGGGGCATTGAGCAAAGCGCAGCGGCGCGGGGCGGGGCATTGTCAGGCGGTGCATTGAAGGCGCTTAATCGGTTCAATTCCGGTTTGGCCGACCAAACGTTTAACGGCGCGTTTGATCGTTACCAAAACGACCTTGGCAGCCGCTATAACCGCTTGGCGGGGATCGCTGGCACCGGGCAGCAGGCGGTAAATAGCGGCAATCAGGCCTCGCAGGTTTATGTCAACAACCAGCAAGAGGGCGTGAATAACACGGCCAATGCTATTACGGGCGGCGCAAACGCGCGGGCTTCCCAATATGTCAACACGGGCAACGCCATTGGCAGTGCGGCTGGCACCATTGGAAATTATTTTGGCACCAAAGCACTAATTGGTAGCATGGGCGGCGCTGGCAATAAGGCGATGCCTTACACGCCGGCAACAACGTTCCGAGGGGTTCGCAACTGACATGCCGATTGACCCCAACATCATCTTGCAAGCCGGGCGCTTTGAGAAGCCCGATTTTAACCGCAGCCTGACAACAGCGCTCGGCGTCATCGGCGCGCGTGACGATCAGGCAATCCGGCAACAGCAGCTTGCTATTGGACAGCGCCAGATTGCGGCGGCCGATGCCTCACAAGCGGCGGCCCAGGCCAAGCAGGCGCGCATGGGCACCATTGGTGGCATGTTGGCAGCCGGCGACCTTGAAGGCGGCCAGCGCGAGGCATTGGGCGGCGGCGATGTTGAGTTTGCCAAACAGATTGACGGCATGAAAGACGACCGACGGCAGCGAGCTATTGAAAACATCAAAGGCTCATCAGGCCTGTTCGGCGCGCTGTTGCAAGTGCCGGCCGTTATGCGCAAAAAAGCCGCGCTGGGCATGGCGGATCAGTTTGGCATTTACGGCATTAAGCCTGAAAAGCTGGCTGAAATTGATTACAGCGACCAAGGATTGGCCTTGCTGGGCAACCAGGCGCTGACGCGGGTTGAACAACTTGGGCAGAGCAATGAGGATCGGACGTTTAACGCTGGGCGCATTGATGCTGCAACAGCCAAGGCTAATGCTGACCGCAATTACAAGCTCGACGTGGCCAAGTTTGGTGAAACCAAAGCGCAAAACAACCGCGACAATGCCTATAAGGCGGCAGGCTTGCAGCTTGAGCGGGAGAAGGCGGGCGTTGGCGTCAAGCTGACTGAGGGTCAGGCCAAGGACGGCTTTAACGCCAAGCGCCTTGCCGGTGCTGGCGCTATTATTGACGGCTTTGAGAACACGCCGGGTTTTGCACCGGGTGGCACTGGCGTCGGTGCGTTTTTCGGCGGCGACGAATCGCAGCGGTATGAAGCGGCAAAGGGTGAGTGGGTTGATAGCCTTATCCGCCTGACAACCGGCGCGGCTGCAACCGAAGATGAAATTGAATCGGCCAAGACAACGTATTTCCCCGGCATCCGCGATGGTGACAAAGCTGTTACGCAAAAGGCGCAGATGCGCACCCGCGTGATGCAAGACGCTATCACGCGCGCCGGGCCGGGTGCAGCGGGCATGGCACCGCCTAGCGGTGCAACAGCGCCACGGTTGCCAGCGGGCGGCGGCGTAATGAAGCCCGGCGCGGTAGCGGGTGGAAAGATCACGACCGGCCAAGATGGCATCCGCGTTTGGATGCCAAGCTAATGGACGTTCGCGGCCCTGACGGCAAAATCACGCGGTTTCCTGACGGGACGCCGGACGCCAAGATCAATGAGGTCATGGCGTCTATTTACAGCGCGCCGCCTGCGCCAGATCGCAGCGCGGCGCGCGGGTTTGCGTTGGGCGCAATGAAGCCGGTTGACAACATCCGCAGCGCCGTCAGTCAAATTCCCGTTGTTGGTGATGCGCTTGAGTTTGTCCGCACAAAGGTCGTTGGCCGGCAACCGACAAAGGCCAGCGTTGCCGCCAACGACGCTGCGCGGGCTAATAACACACGCACCGGCTATCAGTTGCTCGGCAACATCGCTGGCACAGCGCCCACGTTGGCATTGCCGGGCGGCGCTGGTGTGCAAGGTGCGGCGGGTGGTGCGTTGTTGTCTGATGCCAAGGACATGCGCGGCTTGATTGCTGACACGGCCATTGGTGCCCTTGGTGGCAAGGTTGGCGGAAAAGTCGTTAAGGGCGTCGGGGCTGCAATTGCACCTAAGTTGAGTGCCACGGCACAACGGCTGGTGGACAAGGGCATCCCGTTGACGCTTGGCCAGATCGGGCGCGCGGCTGACACATACGGCGGCAAGTTCGTGGCAGGTGTTGAGGATGCGCTTTCAAGCATTATTCCCGGCATCAACATGGCGCGCGAAAAGGGCATTGCCGCGTTTAACCGGGCCGTGGTTGACGATGTGCTGCAACCGCTTGGCGTTAAGATGCCTGCCAATATCCCGGCCGGGCATGAGGCGGTTGCGTTTGCCAAACAGCAGTTTACGCGGGCTTATGATAGCACGTTGGCGCGCATGAAGGTCACCGTTGACCCGTCATTGCAAACTGCGCTTGGCACAATTGTTCGCAGCGCCAAGACGGTGCCAGGCGACGCTGAGACAACGCTGAAAAACATCATTGACCAGTTTATCACCAAGCGCGCCGGGGCGTCTGGCGAGATTGCCGGCGATGCCATGAAGTCGGCTGTCAGCCAGTTGCGCAAAAAGGCCAAGGGGCTGCGCGGCACCGCGCCGGAATTGGCCGCGTTGGTTGACGATGTGCGCTTTGCGTTGCTGGCCAAGGCTGGGCAGGACAGCGGCGGCGGCCTCGGCGCGCGGCTTGCCACAATCGACGATGCTTATGGCAATTTTGTGGTGCTGCGCAATGCCGCCAAGGGGCCGGTTGACGGGGTGTTTACGCCCAAGGGCTTCAATACCGCTATCAGCGTGTCAGATAGCAGCGTTGGCAAAGGCGCAAAGGCTACAGGGCAAGCCCGTATGCAAGGGCTGGCAAAGGACGCATCGGCGGTGCTGCCATCATCCATTGGCGAGACCGGCACCGCGCCGCGCGCATTGGCTGGCGCGTTGGTTGGCGGCGCTGGCGTGGCCAATCCTGCCACGCTGTTGCCGGCGCTGGCCACTGGCGCGGCGCTGTCAGTCCCCTACACGCGGGCCGGGCAACAGGCGCTGGGTGTGTTGTTCGCGCCAGGGGTGAAGCGTGCCGCCGTCCGTAACGCGGTTGACCGGGCGGCTATCCCGTTGGGCGTAATTTCGCCGCAACTTGTGCAGGGATCGCGCAAGTGACGGCCGCAAAAACCGCCACATGCCAGCAATCATTTGCAATGCCATGGGCGCTAGAAAGCTGGAAAGCGTCAAGCCATACTCCAATCAATGAGGCCGCATAATGGCAATTGTGATCCCAAATGGCAAGCAACAGTATTTCAGCGATGCTGGCACGCCGTTAGCCGGTGGGCTTCTCTACACTTACGCGGCCGGCACAACGACGCCAAAAACCACATGGGCTGACGCTGCCGAAACCGCACCGAACGCAAACCCGATTGTATTGAATGCGCGCGGTGAAGCAACAGCGTTCTGGAAGGGTGCATATAAGGTTGAGCTGCGCACGGCGGGCGGGGCTGTTATCTGGACAGTGGACAACGTTAGCACGGTGCAGGAACCTCTATCTGCTGTAACGCTGGCAATTTCGGGCAATGCCAACATCGCAGGCACGTTGGGCGTGACTGGTGCGTTTACGCTTGGCGGGCCATTGACCTCCACTAGCACGATCCAGGCCACGCAATACACGTCAACCGTTGCGGCTGGTGTGGCGTTGGCCATGGGTGATGCCAGCGCCATTCGCAACAGTTTTAATGGCTTTTCCAGCATGTATTTTGATGTGTCGATTGGTGGCGCGGCGGGCGGTGAGTTTGTTTTTCGCACAACCAATGGCTTTTTGGTGCGGGCCACAATTAACGGCAACGGCTTCCAAACAACCTCAATCGGAGTTGGCACCGCTCCTAGCGGCACGTCTGGCCGGATTGACGCCACGTCGCTATTTGCCGCGCGCGTTGAGGCGAATGTTGCATATACGCCGCCTGTTGTCATTACCGTGGCGGGAACAACAGTTATCGACTGCAACGCCAGCAATGTGTTTACGCTTGCCATGACGGCCAACATAAGCACTCTGACAATCAACAACGCTAATCCTGGGCAAAGCATCAACATGCGCCTTACCCAAGACGGAACAGGAAGCCGCACCATTGCATGGCCCGCGTCATTCAAGTGGACGGGCGGCAGCGCGCCTGTTCTGTCTACTACAGCCGGGCGCGTTGACCTGTTGGTTGCAACCTATTTTGCGGACACCGGCTTTTGGCTGGCCTCACTGATAAAGGATCTGCGGTGAGTTTTGCGGCGCGGGCTTATCTGGACGGCGGCGGGGATAGCGGCGGCGGTGGCGGTGGTGCATTGGCGCTATCATTGTCTCCCACCGGGGTTCTGGTTAGCGCGACTGTTGGCGTGTCTGCAACAAGCGCGGCCGTGACAGGAACGGCAACCGGCGGAACCGCGCCATATACGTATATATGGGAGGCCGTTACGTCCGACGCTTTCACGATTAACACGCCAACGGCTGCTGCTACCACCTTTTCATATACCCCGCCATTTGAGGGGACGTATTTTGCGAGCTACCGCCTTACAGTGACGGACGCTGTTAGTGGCGCGGTTTTTGCGGACGCTGAAATTTTGTTTGACGCGGCATAAGGAGCTAATGTGATGACGGATCAAGAACTAGCCCAAGAGGTTGCCCGGCGATTGTGGGCGGCCGAAGCTGCGGCGGAGGCGGCTGGCGACAAGAAGCGGCTGCGGCAGTTGAAGCGCGCGCATACCCATTTGAGCCGTGGCCATGGCCTTTTGCTGTCTTCGGGCGACGTGTCGGCATTGTCTGGTTCCCCGTTAAAGCCGTGATCTGGGCGGTTGCATATATGGCCGCAGTGGCGGTGGTCGTGCATCTCTGTTGGGGCAGGGGTAACGGTTATCGGCGCGCGGCGATAATTCTGAGCGTTAATTTTCTGGCGCAGGTCGGGTGTCAGATTTTCATGGGCAGCCATACCCCATCTTGGTGGTGGATGTGGTTAGACTTGGCGACGGCGGCGGCCATTGCCTTGTCTCCATGGGCAGGCCGCTCCCATGCTAGGATTGCTGTCATGCTGGTGTTTCAGGTGGGTTTTCACCTGATATTCTGGGCCATGGGCGAACCTTTGGCTGGGCGCGATGCCTATCTGGCGCTTACGGGCTTCCTGGGCTGGAGCCAACTGGTAACACTGGTTGGAGGCGCGTGGCATGGCCCATTGCAGCGATATTGGATGGCTTGGTTTATTGGCCGCCGGCTTGGTTATAGTGTGGCGCGGCGTCCAAAAGGCATGGAGGCGCGGCGATGACCGACACGCCGACAAATAGCGACGGGGCGGGAAAATGGAGCAACGCTGCGGTGCTGGTGCTGGCCGCTTTGACCGCCTTCATGACCGCTTATCGTGAGTTTGGCGCGCCCGATGCGCGGCAGGATCGCGCAATCAGCGCGCTGATTAGGATCAACTGCTACGCCACGGCGCGAGCCGAAAAGCAGTGCATAGTGGAAGGGTTGATTGAAAAATGACGCGCAACAATCTCCCAGTCATCATCTCCGCCATTCTGGCCGTGCTGATAATCGCCGTAGTGGGCATCTATTTCGTGCCGCTGGCAAAGGACGTAATCAAGGAACTGGCCACGCTGACAACGGGCGGCTTGCTGGCGATTATGCGCCCGCCGGCGCAACAGGTGCAGCCATGATCCCCGGCCTCGCTATCCGTGCCGCACTGGTCAAGTTGCCCTGGCGCATCATTGGCCCTGTCGCGGGCGTCATTGCAGTCCTGATGCTGGCCTATTGCAGCGGGCGCAGTGACGGCGGGCAGAAGGCCAAGACAAGCCTTGCAGTCGAGCGCGGCAATGTCACGGCGCTGACCGATGGCGTGAAAGCCCAAAACGCGGCCACTGCCAAGCAAGGCCAGCAACAGGAAGCCGTCGCAAAGGCCAGCACAAAGGCGATACAGCGCGGTGCAGAACGTCGCGGGCGGGTTGATGCCGCTGCGGCGCGTGTTGAGGCTGTGCAGCCGTCTGGCGGGCTGGTGGTGCCAGATGATGTGCGGGCGTTGTGGCGCGATCTATGACGGACGCCAGCCATCAAGCATGGCTTGCACGGCCAGCGACACGCTTTGCGGTATGGGCACCTCGCCGGATAGCCACCGGCGGAATGTCTTTTCGTTCACGTCTAGCAAACGGGCAAGCCCCCGACCGGATAGGCCAAGGGCTGCGGGGGAGGCGCGTAGGGCGGCGGGGGTCATGCGTCACAAATAACGCGCGCATGGCCCAAAACAGCCGTTGCCGCGTTCCATCCGTCTTGCATGCCGCGCGCATAGGCAAG
>Ga0181346_1000161_pt1 | contig 27392 bp, 29 predicted proteins | sample Su13VDMM15DN_FD_130100 | JGI IMG/M metagenome (GOLD analysis project Ga0181346, IMG submission 130100) | Freshwater viral communities from Lake Michigan, USA - Su13.VD.MM15.D.N | ecosystem: Environmental > Aquatic > Freshwater > Lake | place: USA: Michigan | collected 2013-07-15 | reverse complement strand
TCGTCTAGCTGTCCCTTGGCGAAGTCCTCCGCCATACCAACGGGATTGACATCTTTCATTAGTTCTTTTGACGGGTTTTTCTGGTAAGCAGTGGGGCGGTCAATATATCCCTTTGCCGCCCTTTTGGCTGCCTCAATTGCAGGGGCGGCCGCAGGACCACCGTATGCTTTGGCGGCTAAAGCGACCGCATCTAAACCTTTATTTACGAGTGGCTTTCCAACCTTCTCGGCAACCTTGTATAAACTCTTGGTCGCTTTCTTACCAATCGTTTTCTTAACAAAACGGTCAAACTCCTTACCAAAGATGCCCTCACCCTCAACTCCTCGGTTCGCTTGAATTTCCATAGGGCTTAATTGCACCATCGTTCCTCTACCAGCTCTAAAGCATTTTGACGCTGTATCAAAGGTTGCAGGATTGACGATAAGGTTGAACCCACAACCTTCCATTGCAGGAGAAACTCGCACTCTGTGTCCGTTTCGTAATCTGCTTCGTTGCTTCTCACTAGCGGCTATGTGTAAAGGCATAAAATCCATTGTATAATAATATTAGAGATAAAAATATTATACGAGATGGCGTTTTCTAAACTATCGCCTAAACTCTAGCACCCGAGAGAACATCAATGCTGACTTCAACTCCGTATTCTACGAAAACGAACAGCTGAATATCTTTCAATGAAGAACTCTGTCCGATAATCTGCACCGATTTTGGAACACTTTCCTCAACGGGCAACATTCTACCGCAATTGACATAGTAGTAGCAGTATTTTTGCTCAAAAGAAGTCTTGTCAATGAGAGAGGAGGTAAGACCATCAGTGAGATTGCCGTTGATGGCGTTTGCACCTTGGAGCTGATTGAGGAACTGCTCGTAGGAGTATCTTTGAGTGTTGTAAATCATATTCTGACCCGCTATAACCACATTGAAGTTAGTAAGTAAGCAAAGGGGAGAAGTTGTTCCACCACCAGCACAGTCAAAGGGGGACTGGTAGGGTTGAAGACCCGAATTTCCTGTAGCAGTGTAGAAGGGCAAAACCAAGACTGACTTGATATTTGCAATACCGTTGGTAATCAACTGGTTAAAAGTAGTTCCAGCTCCGACTGAAGCCACTTGGTATTGGTAAATATCGGTATAAACGATTTTCTTGACGGGAGATGACAAGTAAGCAGCTTCATAAACAGGGTTAAAGGTGTAAGCAGGAATGTAAAGCTGGATAGATTGGGGGAAAGAAGTAGCAGCGAAAGTGCTTTGAGTTGAAACCAACGCTCTATTACCAACAGCAAGAGATATAGTAGCATCTCTACCGTCAGCACCACCAAGAGTGGCGGCAGTGGCTGATAAACCTGAAAGACCAGATGTTCCACCAGCAGCAATCGCTCTAGATGCAATCATAATGGGAGAAACACCACCCAAAGGACTACTTACACTTACACCAGTTCCACTCCAGTCGTTTCCTCCAGCTCCAGAGGCAATAGACTTCAAGGATACGGAAGTCTGGTTCAAGTTGAGGGTCATCTTCATAAAGACACCCTTGAGGAGAGGAATATTCTGGAAAAAAGAGTGAATATGTTTAAGATGGATTATAGCCATAATGGAATACTGGATACGAGCTTGGACTGTCGCACTATTATTAGTTTTGTTGTTAATGTATGACTTATACTGGGCGACACAAGCGGCAGCATCAAAAACTGCAGAAATTGCACTAATACCAGTAGAAACTGAAACAGCACCCGCACCTCCACCTGATGTAGCATCAGGGTCAAAAGCCACCATTTGCTGACGCTTCAAGAAACCAATATTACCGAATGTCGTCTGTCCTGCAAACTGTGGTCCTCCAACAACAACTGGGGGAACATAATTAATATTGTTAAAAGTTCCAACACCTGAAGTGGCGGCAGCAGTAGCAACTGCACCATCTGCTCCTGATGCTCCTGCAACAAATCCCCAAGAAAGAGCATCATCAGGATAAAAACCCATCGTAGCACCGTTAGTAATCACATCTTGGAAAGACAAAGTAGTCATTAGTCTAAAGGTATTCCACAGACCAACAAAGGGAGTTTGCTGAACGATAGTAGTTCCGTTATAGTCTAAAGTAAAGGAGTGGATAATAGAGCCGAACCAATTTTTAAGACCAAACCCCATATCAGCGGAGTTTCCAGCAGTAGCAGGAGCAAGAAGAGGAAAAGCATTATTTACACTATCGTTGGAGGCGGTTAAGGTCAAGGGAACAGCTAAATAAGCCTCCCTGTAGTTCATATATTTATTGGAGTTCGCCAACTGCGAAGTATCAATCACCGACTGATTACCAGAGTAAGAGCCGTTCTGGTTGTCAAGAATGTTGAGCCAATCTTTCTTAACGAAAATCTGGGGAGTGCCTTCGCTCATAGACGACATATCATAGACGAGAGTATCTGCAGACATTTATATAATAATACGGGGGAAAATAAAATTCCCCATATTATCTAGTTTTTCCCTAAATAGAAAAGGATATGTTGGAAGGTTTTTTTCGATACTGTTTTGGTTCAGGTTTTAATGACAAACTTTCCAGTTTTCGCTGAATTGCACCGCCTAAACCAACTCCAGCAGAAACGGGAGCGACGGGTGGTCTAACTCTACCTCCTTCGGTTGTGTGAAGATAGTCGTCCATAGACGAATAAGAACTTGCACTTCCAACACCGCCTTTATTTAACAGCACTGAACCCATACCCGTTCCACTCATTTTACTTACTACTACTCTTCCTTGCATTGTGTGTGGTCTAAATATTCTATCAGCCCTCGGCATTCTATAGTAATACTACATATTATAAATCCTTTGCAATTTGACGCTTAAGATTTCGTAGCCTCATTAGCCCCATCATAATTGCGTTTATCTGCGTAAGTTGCTGTGGAATTTTCTTTTTCTCGTTGTCGGTCGCATCATTCTTAATCTCCGCCATCAGCCTCATCTGCTCTTTGCTAAACTCCTCCCACCTCTGGTTCAGGTTCTGTTCGGTGATGTCTTGTTGCATTATACACTAAATGGATAAAATAATTTTGTCTAAAATCCGCTTCTTGGGAAAGACATTCTGGACGGGACAGCTGCCCCCGACCTCGTAAGTAGCTGTTGCATTTGCGAAGACGATGTAGAAGCCACTCCCGAACCAATATCGTCCATTTTGTCCTCTCTGTCTTGTATAACAAGAATAATTGTCATATTGGGGTCTTGGATTGTAATCGGTTGCAAATTAGTTCCTAAAAACTGGAGGGTAAGTTGGTTGTAAGTTCCAGCTAAAAACCTGTTGAAGTTAAACTGGGCGGGGCGTTCGTTAATCAACTCGCCAAATCCAACGGTGGGCGACAGCGAATAAATAATGGTGCTAGGGCTGGAATACTTATTGTCAATACCCGTAATCGCTATAAGTAAGTTGGGATTGGGTTGCACCTGCGGTGTTATAGAGGATAAGAAAGACAGCGTAGTTCCAGCGGTGGAGGCGGTGGTTGAAAAACTCGTAGCATATCCAATGATTAAGTTGAAAGTCCCCGTTGTTAAGATAATACGAGCGTTGGTGTTGGTGGCTGGGAGAGAAGCCGATGCAAAACCAGCCGTAGGCTGTGTATAACCGAGTGTCGCCGCCTGTGCTACAGTTGGGATAGAATAGGTGTTGATTTGAATAGCATAGCGGGTAGGATTTACAATGAATTCAGCAAAATACACATACGAGCCAGTAGAGGTGATTAAGTAGTCGTTGTTCGCAATCATTGTAAATTGCAGATAGGAGTTAATATCCGTAATATTATACATTCCATCGGGTAATAAAACTGTGCGGGTTTGTGTGCCGACGCTGTTCTCAACTGTGTATGTGAATGTGTTGTTTTGTAGTGCGGCACTAATGTTATACCAACTGTAATACATAAACACATTTGAAACTGCAATTGACGCTCCTGTTAAATCTACCGAGTTTGGAAAATTATATACTAGAGTAGTGTTGTTCCGCCCTGCAACCACATTTGAACTATTAAAAATGATTGTCCTCATCTGTTATAATGTATGGGGACAAAAGAATAAATCCATACGACCCCTAAATGTTTATCTCTTAAAACGGACGGGAAAGGGACGGAATGTTTGACCTACCTTGGCTTGACCTTTGGTTGTGTATAACCTCAAGTTAGACCCACCAAACTCCATAGGAACGCTGTTGTATGTGTCTTTGGGTAATCGTCCAGTGATTGTTCTTGGACTAAACCCTTGAAAACCTAAACCACCATCAATATCTTTTACAGGCATTATATTCTATGCAGAGATTATCTTTGTTTGAAAAAAATAATATACGGGAAAAACCCATTTGGATAATTAAGCAAAAAGTGGAGGGGTGAAGGAGTGAAGGGTCCTAAAAATCCGTCTAGGAAATTCACTTTTTTTTGAAATTTTTAAAAAAGTAAAAAAACTATGCAAAAACCTCAATCTACCCTTCACTACCTTCACTTGCTTAACTTCCACATTATTTGATATATCCAACCACACTATTCCTTACCTATTATGCAGTTGTTTTATTATAGATTTTTATATTTTTAGAGTGTATGGTGTAGTGAAGGGTAGAGTGAAGGGTCGGTGAAGGGTCGGGGTAAAGTGAAGGGTGCATTCACCTTTTTTGAAAAATTTTCCAGAAAGTAGCCGAATATATTTATTGTAAAAACCATATAAAAAAATGACGCTGTAATATATAAAGAATGACCGAAAAAGCAACAGCTGATAGAAATGCATATTATAGAAAGTATCGAGAGGATAAGGGCGACCACTTGAGGCGAATTGAGAAAGTGCGTTATTGGAAAACGAAAGGGTTAAGCGAACAAGAAATAGACAAGTATGGGGAGTATGCTGGGGAGGTGTTTAAGATAAAAAACATTCTCAAAAATCTCCCAGAAAATCTTGCAATCCCGTTCAAGAAAGTCTTTAGCGAAAGTTGTTGAAAATCGTAAAACTGAAAAAAAAACTTGAATTAATATTATTTCAAACAAATAATATTATTTATTGTAAAAACCATATAAACAAAAGTCTATACATATATTATAAAAACCCCGCAAATGTCATTCTTAAACGGCTGGAGATTGGATTTTAAATATTTACCTGCGTATGTTGCATTCAAAGGCACTTTTGAGGAACAATTAGACGCAAAATTTATGGATTATATGTTGGCGGACGACCGATGGAGGTCTGACCTCCGCCCCCTTTTAGCAAAAATAAGAAACCGCCTTAACCCCTCGGGAGTTAATCTTATCAAACATCACCAACCCAAAAATGTAGGGCGGTTTTATGCAGACGAAGACCAAAGTGTTATAAACTTGCCTCGCATAATGAAACACACACTATTCAAGTGGTGTGGTTGGATAGATTTTGATTTAATGAAATCGCACCCCTCCATCTGTGTAGAGGTTGGTAAAAAGACCAAACACCGCTTTCTTGCAATGGAAGATTACATAAACAACTTTGCCGAGGTAGTGCAGAGGAACTTGGACTATTATTCAATGGCGGAATGCCCCTTGGACGAAGACGACATCAAAGACTTCTTTAATGCGTCATTGAATGGAGGCACATTTATCGGTTGGATAAACCGAATAGAAAAGTCAGACCACAACCCGAAGGCGTTGAGAACAAAGATAATATCGCCCGATTTTAAAGCCTATCTTGATAATTGCGAGGAGGTTGCAAACTGCATAATGACAAACAATCCTGAACTGATTGAGAAAATCAAAGGCAACAAACCAACCCAGAGAGAAATCCAGAATGCAACTGTTAGTTATTGGTGCGGTGCGATTGAGAACGACATTATACATACCGCCTATAAGTATTTGGTGTCGCAAGGCATTATAAAAGATAGGTGTTGCAGTCCAGAATATGACGGTATTTGTTTTAAACCAATCAAGGAACACAACTGGGAGGAGTTGGCGATTGATATTAACAATCAAATCCAAACTAAAACGGGACTTTCTGTGAGAGGTAAGTTCAAAGGTTATACCAAGGTGTGTCAAGACATAATAGATAGTTATTCAAAAATGACGACCGAACCGAAAGAGGCGATATTGGAAACCGAGAATTACGAGAATGCGGAGTGTTATACGGATTTTAAACGGGAGTTTGAAAAAACGCATTGCAAGATTATTGACAAGTCCAACTTTTATAAGATTAAGAGGGATAGTTGTGGTGTTCTGACCGAAATCAAGATATTCACCAAAGAGGAGCTTAAAACCTCATACGAACACTTAACTTATGCGAAAGGGAAAGCAGTTGGGAAATATGTAAATGATTGGCTTGAAGACCGCACCATTCGCAAGTATCAAGATGTCAATATTATCCCACCGCCGTTGGTCTGCCCTGCAAACATATTCAATCTATGGTCGCCGTTTCGCATAGAACAGATATACGACCAGATTGAATATCCCGAGTTGCAGTCGGAAATGGAAGTAGTTGAAACGAAAATGAAACGCATTTTGAACCACATTCATATCCTTTGCAACGAGGAGAAGGAGATAAGCGATTACTTGATAAGTTGGATAGGTCAGGCATTGAAATATCCCGCAATCAAGACGACTTGCCCGACCCTCATATCAAAAGAGGGTGCAGGAAAAGGCACATTAATTAAGTGCATAAAGCGACTAATGGGTGAGAGTAAGGTGTTGGAAACCGCAGACCCGAAACAATTCGTATGGGGGTCATTTAACGAGCTAATGATAAACGCCTACTTTGTATCACTGAATGAAATGCAAATGAAAGATGCAGTGGAGGCAGAGGGCAAAATCAAGATGTTAATTAAAGACGACGATATGATGATAAACCCGAAGGGCAAGGGACATATCAAAGCCAAGTCGCACCATCGGTTTATGGGTAGTTCAAACAATGAAGTTCCAGTCAAAAGTGATAAAGACGACCGTCGTAATATGGTGCAGAGGTGTTCTGATAAGTTGTTGATAAAGAATTCGGACGGCTCTACAAACGAGGAAAATCGTAAGTATTTTAGGGAATTGAATGACTACATAATGGACGACCAAGTTATTAAATGTTTATACGACTATTTGACAAACTTGCCGAACCTTGACACATTCCATACTTTGCAACCGCCGACGACCGAATACCAGAAACTAATCCAGACGGGGAATGTCAATCCAATTGAGGAATGGTTAGTCCAATTTACTAGGGACAATTGGTATGTAAAAGAGGTCAAAATCACTGCGAAAGATATGACGAGCCGTTTTGGAGAGTGGCGGGACGCACACAATTTGAAGTTCAGTTGCGATAGTGCAAAGTTGAGTAGGGCAATTGGTATTGCAATGTTGAATTTTCCAAAAGATAGTAGAACAATCGTTCATTCGGGAAAAGCCAACTATACGATATTCAATATAGACCTAATGAAAACACACTTGAAATTAGTTGAAGGACCACAAGAATTGGTAGTGCAGTCAAACGAGGTTGGTTTGGATATTGACGACGACGGTTTTACGGAGGAGTAAGGCATTCGGCGACCAAAATATAGTCTTACATATTATTTTTTTCTGTTTGCTTACAAAAAAAAATATAGTTATTGTATATAATGAGCGTCAAACAACCGTCAAGTGCCGAGTTTAGGGCAAAATACATTGCGTCTTTGCAAAAAGACATCTCTAATCAGGATAAAAACTACGCAGCCAACCAGCTATTTAAGGCAACAGCAACGCCAAGTGCAGTGGCTGACCCGAGGTCAATTACCGAGAAGACGGCGGATTTAGAAGGTTTAAAAGTGCTGTTGAGAGGCGAATTATCCAAAATCACCGATAGTTCAAATGCAAACCGTATTCTTGACCTCTTACAGAGCGACGAGATTACATTTGCTTACCAACAGTTCGGAGCTATTGAGAGAGAAATTAGAGCGAGATTTAGGAGCGGTGTTCCCGCCGAGGCGTTCATTGCATTCTTGCAAAAATACATACAGCAATACGAGGAAACCAAGGGTGTTGCCCCGACGATTGAAGAAAGTTTAGCACCAATTAAAAGCGAATTGGAAGCCATTCGGCGAGGCAAAGCTCAAGCGGGGGCTACGGGTGAATACCAGTCTTTGTTTCCACAGGACGAAATTCCAGACGAAAACTGGACTGGAGTGGGTGCAAAGGAAGGTCGCAGTCGTTGGACTAGAATGAAAAACGAATTGGATAGACAATACTCGGGTGAAATTGGTTTGACACAGGGTCAGATAGATAAACGAGCGGAATTGAGGCGAAAGATTAGCACATCAGGTAAGCAGGGGTCATTCCCACTGATTAAGGATTGGTGTAGCACAAATGAGGCAGAATGGAGATACTTTAGAGCAATTCTGCAGGGCGAACAGAATGTAGCAGAAGGCAAGGGAATAAGAGGCGGGTCAGTTGCTGTTGCTTCGTCCAGTGCAAAACCGAGAGGCATAACTCGCCGAGATTTAGTGCCTTTTGGTCGCTACTTTATTGACGCTTGTAAGTTGGAGGACGAGATTATCCACTTGAAGAAACCCTGTGGCTCAAATGTGCCTGAAATCCCCACTCGCAAGGTAAGCAAGACGATTGGAAACATATTGAAGGGAGTTGTAGGAGGGAAACTGCCCTCTTACGAGGACATTGAACCCTTGAACGATGAGGAGAGAAACTATTTGCATAATGTGGTTCGAAGAGCTAAACTTAACAATATCGTCAAAATCCCCACCCCCGATAAGAAAGCACAAGCGGCGGAGATGGATAGATGGGAATTATTGAGAGGTGAAATCTTGGCGGGGAATGACAACCCCGAACTTATCAAGGAGTTTAAGGTATTGCTGTTGAAATACATCAAGGAGGGACGCATACCTCGCCGAGAGGCAAACGAGGTGTTGTATGAACTGATGGCGTTGGGACTATAAATATATTGGAAAAAACATATAAACACTACACTCTTGTATAAGGTAAGAATGCCCTATACAACAGAATATTTTATCGGCTTTGGAGTTTTTACATTTTGGATTGGAGTTGCATTTTTGTCGGCGGGGTTATTAAACGCCACTATAGATGCACCCGATGCGGGAAATGCGAGATATTTGAGAAGTCCATATACTACACCCATAGAGGCGAGAGAACCGATTATTTATGGCGGAACTTGCAATATCTCTAGAAGCCCCTTGCGGAAACGCTTGGTCGGCTCTTCCTCCAAGTCAATCACCAATGGTTGAAACTTCTCATTAGTCGCCTCCTTATAGAGGGCGAGTAATTGTTCTTTGCTTACACCAAGTCCGAACTCGCTCATAATCATATTGACCTCCCGCTGACCGCTCAACTTTAACAGCACCATATAATTACAGTTGTTGCGGATAATCTTGGGTATTCTGTAGTAGCTTTGGGATAAATAAATAACGGAACAGTTGAGCTTTCTGGCTCGGATATAATAGTTCTCTATCATACTTTGGTCTTTTTGCAAAACCAAGTCGTCAAAAATGACTAGGTGATTAACATCTTTTTCCATCTTATCCAGTTTGGGAGTATTCTCCAAACCCTCTTTAATGTTGATACTCTCTGCCTTGAGTTGTAGGAAACGATACAGCGGTTCGTCTTTATTACGGGTAATTATATCAATGGAGGTGAAAGTGCCTCGCCCTTTGCTAAATAGAGAAATAAGATTGACGACAAAATTAGATTTTCCCGAACCAGATGGGGCAACCACACACATACGGAAGGGGAGCTTGAGATTATGCAAATGTATATTGGGGTTCTCTGCAGTATCTAGTAGGTCTTTTGGAATTCTCTCATACATATTTACAATTTTGCTGTCAGGCGGGTCTTCATCTGACGGTGGTATTTTCTTTTTACGAGGCGGCATACTATATTGTAAGAAAACAAAAAAATCTTCTCAATATAGACTATATGTCGCAATATTTCGCACCCATACAGAGAAGTCTTGATGCACCCGTTGTTTTTAACAGTAGTTTATTTAACAAAAGGTCTTACCAAAGCGTAGTTGGAGTAGTAAAACCGCCCGTCCCCATAAATGAGGCTGTTGGAGTAATCTTATCGCCAAATGAAGCTGTTGATATTTATAATGGTTTAGTGCAAGTTGGAATAATAGATGGTGAGCCAATAGAGGCGAAGCCAGAAGAGGAAGATAAACCCTTGGAAGAGGTTGTCATCACATTAGAGAGTGTCGCACCCGAAGACATAAAAGCAGATGCAGAATTAGATGCACTTGTTGCCGCCGAAGAGAGTAGCAAGATACTTGTCATATATGACGAAGACATCACTTTAGATGTGGAGGAATTAGAGCCATAAAATAAAATATCCATAATATATAAATGGCTGAATATATCCCACCAACAGAGAACTTACCGACCTTTGATACACTGATGTTTAGGTCTGCAAATGACGGTATAACCATTGCAGAAGGTGATACAAGATATTTACGCTTTCCAGTCAGTCAAGGGAGCGAAACCATTAGCGGAAACTTAACTATTACTGGAGAAGGACTTTGTTCTACAGTTCCCACTACGAACAATTCACTCGCAAACAAGCTGTATGTAGATAATGCAGTTATTGGTGGGTCTATTTTGGGAACAAATAATACTTGGACTGGGACAAATAATTTTACAAATACTACGACCGCTGGAACTTTAAATGCTGGTGCATCAACACTCGCATCTGCAACAATTACTGGAGCTTTGGGTGCGGGGTCTATATCCACCGTTGGAACTTTGAATGCTGGTGCATCAACCCTTGCATCTGCAACCATCACTGGAGCTTTGGGAGCTGATAATGCAACTATTACAAATGCTTTGGGAGCGGGGTCTATATCCACCGTTGGAACTTTGAATGCTGGTGCATCAACACTGACTTCAGTTATTACAGATACACAAACTGGAAGTGCTGTTGGAACGGCAGTGTCTTTATATGACGAGGCATCAAGAACGGGAACAGTCAGTATAGCAACAGGAACTGGAACAAGATTTATGAATATTGGAGGACAAGCGTCATCTACGAGTATTTTTGGTTCTACTTGTGATTTTGGAAGCGGAAGCACTACGGCTGCGGTTAATATAGCAAATAACGGGTTTTTTGCTGGAACAGTCAATATAGCGGCAAGTGGAGTAGGAACAAAAACCATAAATATTGGAACTACAACGGGAACAACGCTTAACTTGATAGGAACGGCAATAAATGCAACACTAATGTCTATCACAAATGCAGTTTCAGCTGCCTCGGCATCTATCACAGGGTTAATGAGTGCTGGGTCTATATCCACCGCTGGAACTTTGAGTGCTGGTGCATCAACACTCGCATCTGCAACCATCACTGGAGCTTTGGGAGCTGATACGGCAACCATTACAAATGCTTTGGGAGCGGGGTCTATATCCACCGCTGGAACTTTAAATGCTGGTGCATCAACACTCGCATCTGCAACCATCACTGGAGCTTTGGGAGCTAATACGGCAACCATTACAAATGCTTTGGGAGCTGGGTCTATATCCACCGTTGGAACTTTGAATGCTGGTGCATCAACGCTGACTTCAGTTATTACAAATGAACTAGACGGAACTGCTGTTGGAACGGCGGTTTCAATATATGACGAGGGAACGAGAAGCGGAGCTATTACACTTGGGACGGGAGCAACGGGTAAGATAATAACAATTGGAGAAAGCAGTGCATCAACGGTCAATTTGAGGGGAAGCACCATAGATGCAAATAAACTGAATGTGAGCGGAACTCTTACTGCTGGAACATTTGCACCAACATCACTCACAACAGACACCATTCAGGGAACAGCAGTTGGAACTGCAGTGTCTTTATATGACGAAGTAGGAAGAACTGGTGAAATACAAATAGGAAAAAATGGAACATCAACAAAAACCATAACCATTGGTAATACAACGGCAACAACAGTTTCTTTGCTTGGAAGCACTATAACTGCTACAAAAATGGCGATTGCTGGTGCTTTAAGTGCGGCGGCATCAACTCTTACTTCGGTTATTACGAATACTATAACTGGAACAGCAGTAGGAACATCAGTGTCTTTGTATAGTGAAAGCAGTAGGAGTGGTGCTATTGAGATTGGAAATGGTGGTTCGAGAAGTGGAGATATACGGATTGGAAATGGAACATCTACCACTGGTGCTGTCTTAATTGGACGAAATGGCGGTGGTGTAAGTATTGGAACAAGTGGTTCAACAAATACCATAGACGGAACTACGAACTTTGATAATGGAACGCATACTATATTTGGAATAACAAATATAAACACTACTTCAACTCTCGCAACAAGCATCGGCAATACAACGGGAGCATTAGCACTAAAAGGAGCAACCAATACTATTCTTGGAACAACAAATATAAATAGCACTGGAACACAATCAACAAACATCGGCAATGCAACAGGAATTACTACCTTTACGGGTCAGGCAACTTTCTTAGATAATACTCAATTAGGAAGCACTTCTGCCGACGCTATTGTCCCTAACGGAACTTTAACAAAACCTTTTATAATTGGAACATACGCATCTCAAAGTTCTTTTTCGCTCTCATCAATAACACCCATCACTACCTATCTTGGAGGCACTATTCAATCAACCAATACTAAAACAAGTGTCGCAACTGGAACATTTTTTTACGCTATGTCTAGTGGGGCGGCGATTGCTCCATACGATACTGCGGGAGGTATAGCATTAACTGCTGGGACATATATGTTTTATATGGGTATTAATATTGAAGACAGTTCTGCTTTTAACGCAACAGATATTCGTATGGGATTGAGTGGGGTGAATACTTTATCAAGTGCATCAACAGAAGCAGATTATAGAGCAGCAGTTCCTAACCTTACTTGTTATTTTCATAAGACCGACAGTGCCGATGCTGTCGCAAGTGATAGTGAAAATAGAGTTATTAGCAGTTGTTTCAATATTGCTTCTGCTACTACAATGTATCCATTTTTTATATGTAATACTTCCGTCAATATAGACACTTATACAATAGATATTCTTTTTACAAAAATAGGAAGTGCTTAAAATAAATATGTCAATGTATATATATAATGGCTAGTTATACACCACCTACTGCAAATTTACCGACTTTTGACCCAACCGTATTTAGACAAATAACAGATGCACTAACCATAGAGGACGGAGATTTAAGATACTTACGCTTTCCTACGGGACAAGGAAGCGAATATATACCTTCATTAACTGTTGGAAGCACTTTGTCAGCTGGGGCATCAACTCTTACTTCGGTTATTACAAATACGACAACTGGAACTGCAGTTGGAACGGCAGTGTCTTTATATGGCGAAGCAACCAGAACTGGGGGCATTTCTATCGGCACTGGAAATACATCTACATCATTAGCTATACAAATAGGTAATCAAACTGGGGCAGTTGGAAGTGTTGAAATTGGAACAACAACCATAACAGTTGGTCGCTCAAATTGTGCTACTAATAGTATTCAAACTTCAACAAGCGGAACATTAAACTTAAAATCCTCTGTTTCCAGTAGTGGAGCAATCAATATGGGAACTGGTATGACGAGTGGAACAATTGATATTGGGACATCAAACAGTTCAACAACAGCAATCTCTATCGGCAGTGGAAGTGGTGAAAAAACTATAGTTATTGGACAAGCAGGGACTACCACATCAAGTTTAACTCGTTTAAGAGCATACCAGATTGAACTTAACCCAGCAGTATCTGGAATACTCAATTTGGGGACATTTATGACCAGCGGAACGATAGAGATTGGGACGGCAAACAGTTCAACAACAGCAATCAATATCGGCAATGGAACTGGTAATAAATCCATTACTATTGGTAATGTAAATCCTACTTCTGGAGATACATTTATTAGAGGTTTCACTGTTGCAATAAATCCTAACCTCACTACTGGAACACTTAATTTGGGACAAGCGATGACTGCTGGGTCAATCGTCATAGGAGGCACTACTGGCGGAACTACTACGCTTACATTAAATCGCCCTATTACCCCAGCATATTTACCCTCTGCTGCGAGTGCTAATACTATAATTGGATACAAAGCAGATATTGCTGGGTTGGTTCTTGCTGCGAATTACCCCATCGCCACTGGTAATATTACCACATCTGCATTTACTATACCCATAGGAGTATGGGTGGTAAATGTTGTTGTGAAAGTTAATTTTGCTTCCGCTTTGTCTGTGCCTCCAGCAGCACTTGTTTTTTTAAGACTGTCTTTATCAACCGCATCTGGAACAACACAAGACGCAAGAACTATTGATTTTAACCCTAACGATGATGGTAATAATTTTTTAAATTATACTACTACAATTGCTGCTTCAGCAGCAACTTCATATTATTTAGTTGGAGCAAGTGGAGGCACTCCTAATCCTACAATAACATCTGCTTCAACTAGTGTTAATATCACAAGAATAGCATAAAATCTTTGCATATATAAATGACGAAAGAATGGACTGATGATGTGGAAAAAGTGTTGGAACTAATAAGACAGAACTCGGTCTTATTAAGTGGCTTCCACAAGAAGAAATACAACGAATACAAATCCTACCTCAAATACTTCAAATTGCCCCTGATAGTGCTGTCGTCCATAACGAGCATAGCGTCAATGGGTTTGACTAATTATATGCAACAAGAGGACATTAGCCTCTTAACCTGTTTGCTGTCGCTTTGTTCTGCACTAATAGCCTCTATAGAACTCTATTTAGGCATTCAAAAATCTATGGAGATGGAACTCAATGCGTCCAAGTTTTATTTGTTATTATCCTACGACATTTTTAAAACCACTTCGCTAGAAAGGGGACACAGGTTGGAAAACGGTCGGCAGTTTTTGGAAGACAAATACAACACCTATGTCAAACTCATAGAGAACAGCAAAATATGCAAAGACAAAAAATACATAGACCAATTAGCTCCACTTCCAGACGGGGTGAAACCTCCTCCAACACCCTCGTCGTCAGAGAATAATTTTGCAGTTCAAAGTGTTCCAGATGATGTATAGCTTAATTATTGTTTAAAGTAAAAACATTATAACATAAAAAGTATATAAAAAGAAATTCCCTAGTATTTTTGAGGAGGTGAAGGAGTGAATGAGTGAAGGGTAGAATTTATCCTATAGAAGAATTCTTTTTTTTAGAATTATAAAAAAGTAAAATCCTTGGAGGGAAAAAATCTACCCTTCACTCATTCACTCCTCCACTTTTTGTAAAATTGAACTTTTTTTTTGCATATTTACGATATGCATAAAATCAAAATAACAAGTCATTTAAAAAAGAATTGAACCTATAATTTCCAAGCAAAAACAACAACATATTATACAGAAGATGCCGAAGAGGATTAATACAACTGACTATATCAAGAAAACAATTGCCGAGAGATTGGAGAACGCTTACAAGTTTGAGTGCAGATGTTGCAAAGACAAGTTTGACACCAGAACCGACTTCTTCATAACTGCGAACTATTTGACCGTCTGGGAGAAGTTCCCAGAGGGAGAGATGCAAATGTATTGCAGTAAATATTGTGCGAACGAGGAGAGCTGGACTAACGACCATTACACCGAAAATAACTATATCGGACACTATGCTTGTAATATGTGCGATTGTGTTCTTAACAAATATAAAGACCCTTACTACACTGCAGAGTTAATACCTGAATGCGACGACGAGATTGGTAGAAAGTGGTGGTATTGTATGACTTGTGAAGAGGTTGCAGAGGAACACATCAAAGACAAAACAACCCGTAATCTTGAGTTCCACAATGAAGACAAATGCAATTCGGCCGAATTATTTAATATAATTTTTGGGGAAGTCATACCAGTTGTTGCAGAAAAGGAAGGGATTGGATTTTGTAGCGATTGTAGAGAAGAATTAGTTGAAGGGTATTACTGGAGCAGACCCGATAGAAACCTTAAGTTTTGTGCCGACTGCGGAGAATGGGTATTAAACGAGGAAGAAGAAGACCCAGACAATCTCTCCAACTTTGAGAGAATGCGTATTCAGGTTCAAAATGAAGACAGTTTTGGGGAAGTCTTACCAGTTGTTGTAGAGAAAGCAAAATGCCCCAAATGCGACAATCACTACGAACCAGACGGCAAATGCTTTGATTGCGAGATTGCAAAATGCCCCGATAGTGATTTTGATAAGACATATATCGTAAGATGTGGAAGTCAAAGAAGTTTTGAATATGGCGACGAAACTATTATGTATAATGGAAACGACTTCCCAGAGGCAGTGAGAGTTTTTGAGGAATTGAATGGAAAATATAAGTCCAAATACGAGTGGGTTGAGTTATATGACAATGAAACCTATGCTATAATAAAGATGTGGGATAGAGATAGTGAAGCATATCAAGAAGATAAGAAGGGTTCTAGAAAAGTATCCAAAAAATTCCCTCCCAAAACAGAGAAAGAGATTAAAGAGAGAGAGAACAAATATGCCGAAGTTGCCGCCGAAGTAAAAGAAAAATATGGAAAAATGACAAACAAACAACTTTACGAGTTTTTAGTAGAAAACAGAAAAACGGTTAAAACCCCCAAAGGTCAGACAAAAGATGTATATTTATCCGCACTCGTTGCACTTACAATGTATGGTGATTTGTATAAATATAGAGATAGTATTGGTGGATTTATCACCCTCCCCAAATATAGAACCGCATAAATTTTGTATATGTATATTTTAATTAATGATGAAATCCGAACAAGAACCCGAAGCTCTCTATGAGAGTTTTTTTTCTCGCAAATCAATAGAGGAGCAAATCAAACATCAAAATATAGTAATAACAGCAATCCTTGCCGTAATGGTTGTTGGAGCTATTTTGCTTTTGGTTTTTATACTGTTGTAATATATAGATGCCTACACCTACAAATCCAAAATTATATGCAAGAGCAAAAGCAGAGGCTGATGACAAGTATGAGAAACCAAGTGCATATAAGTCAGGTTGGATAGTGAAAAGATATAAGGAATTGGGAGGTAAGTATGCCGACGACGGACAACCGAAAAATCTGCAAAGGTGGTTCAAAGAGGATTGGGGCGACATTGGAGGACAGGAATATCCAGTGTATAGACCGAGCAAACGCATATCCGAAGAAACCCCTTTAACCGCCTACGAGATAGACCCCGAACAAGCAAGGCAACAAATCGCATTGAAACAAATTCTACGAGGTGATGCAAACCTACCAGCATTCATTGAAGGAAACGGTTTGAGTGATTACAGCAATATCAAAGAGGTTCAACGCCTCGCCACCAAATATGGTGTTGGAAAAGTGTATCCATCAACTAGAAAAGACAAAAAATATATGGTGCAAGACCCGAGTGGGAAGGTGGTGCATTTCGGTCAAATGGGATACGAGGACTTCACAAAGCATAAGGACACTATACGACAAGAAAGGTTTAGACAGCGTAATCAAAAGTGGGCTTCTTCTACAAAATGGACGCCAAGTTGGTTGAGTTATTATTTATTATGGTAGTATATATAAATGTCAGTAGAGAATGTATTGAGTGAGTGGATAATAGACGAAGCCGATAATTTAAACAAGTCCTATTCACAAGTGCAGAATATCTTTTTTGACCCTACAGCAAGAGGTCATAAAAGTATGCGGAAACGGTGGAATGCATTCAGGCGAACCCTACCATTCAAAGATATACAAGTTCCACAGCAGTTATTTTCTGCGGCAGCACCCGAGAGAACAGCACCAACTGTTTTTGAAGTGGAAGAAGAACCCGAAGCCGAAGGTCCTGTATCGCCGAGAACGGGAAAACCAAAGAGGAAGTATAAAAAGAGAAAGCCAAAAAATCCCGTTGAACTTGTCATAGAAGAAGAAGAAGAAGAAGTGGTGGGTGTCCCTGCGGTGGAAGATGTGGTGCAATATAGACCAATGAACCGAAAGGAGATAGAGCAGTTGGAAAGACTGACTAGAATACAAGATGCATTGCGAAGTATTCTTTATGCTGAAATGGTTGAATATGGGGGACAGCAAAGAGATAATGCTATGCAAAAGAGGACTGGTCAATTAGACAGAATTAAAGCCGATATAGATGCATTAAGAGAAGGAACTCGTATTGGTGGAACTGGTGTTGGTAAGGGGCTGTCTGCAAAAAATCTCAAAGAATTACTCAAAGCGTCTTATTCTCCAAAGGATAAGGTTGGCGACTTTGTAATGGATAAGAGCCTCTCAAGCAAGACATCAAAAGTGTATCAAAATCCACAAACGGGACAAGTGGTCGTAGCACACCAAGGCACTCAAGGTTGGGCTGATTGGGGTAATAATTTGGTCTATGCAATTGGAGGCAAGTGGGCGTATGAAAAGACCCCTAGATACAAGGAGGCGAAAAAGGTGCAGGAGGAGGCACAGCAAAAATACGGTGCAAAGAATATAACGACAATCGGACATTCACAAGCTGGACTTCAAGCCGAGATGTTGGGAAAGGACACCAAAGAGATAATCACACTCAATAAGGCTTCAAGACCATTCAGCAACACCAAAGCACCCAATCAGTTTGATTTGCGGTCCAAATTGGATATAGTGTCGTCCCTTAACCCTTTTGAGAGTTCATCAAGTAGAGATGTTAAAATACACCCCGAAAGTTTAAACCCTCTAACCGAACACAGCACCGATGTATTGGAACGGCTTGACCCTGAAACGATAATTGGTATTGGGTTAAGAACTATTAATCACCAATTGCATAAACTCCGTAATACCAAGGGTAAGACCAAGATAGATAAAATGTTTGATATTAATGCTTTGCAAAAAGGTAAGAAGACATTGATAGGTTTATTGAATTTATTATAAGTGAAGGGGTAGGTGAAGGAGTGAAGGAGTGAAGGGTGGAAAATATTCTCTAGGAAGAATTCTTTTTTTAAAATTATAAAAAAGTAAAATCTTTAGAAGGAAAAAATCGACCCTTCACACCTTCACCCTTCACTTCATATTTATTTGTCAAAAAAAAAATTGAATTGCAGAATTATAGAGAAAATGTTTGTATAAAATCAAAAACAATCCAGTCCAAACTAAAATGCCGAAAAATAACAAAATCATCGTAAAAGACGCAACTTGCTCCCACTTCCTTTGTGAGTGTGGAGTGTATAAAGAATATAATGATTATAAAAGTATGATGTCCGCCAGAACTAGACACATAAAATATTGCGAAGTAGCAAAAAAAAGCGAGTGGCTTGAAAATAGTGGGCGAAAGGAAAGGTTCAACCTAAATACTGGTAAGAAGGACATCATAGAAACTGACGAATGGAAAATACGAATGGAATGGGAATATGCAAACTTTAAAAAACGAAATGGAGATGTCTAAAAAATTGAACTTTTATTTTGATTTATGGGAAAAACCATATAAACAAATATCCTATTATAATATATAAAATGCAGAACAACAACAATAGAACTGAACGAGATTGGAAGGCGTTGGAAGGCAAGGCAAAGGCGGGTTGGCGGTGTTTCTTCTTATTGAGTGATGATATGTGGGAGATGAGTGATGTGTTGCAGAAGTCCAGAACGGAGAATAGGGCTTTAGCAAAAAAGATTGCAGACGGACAAGAGGTGGATTTAGCGTTTCTCAAACAACAATTCGTAGAGTTATACGAACAAGCCAACAAGCAATGCGAGTGTCCCGTATGCTTTGAACTATTGGTTAAGGATACGGTTAATGTTGGGTCTTGCGGACACCTAACTTGCAAAGAATGTTATGCGAAAATGACAGATTGCCCCATTTGTCGTAAGAAGTATTGGAAAGGCAATTAAATAATGGTTAAGAGGGTGCTTTATTTATTATTTTATATGAAAGTTAAGTATTATTTGTCATATAAACTGTATAAAGGCGTAATAAAATGCATTTTATTACGCCTTTATATGCATAATTGTATAATAATATGATTTTTAATCTTAAAATCACATTATTTCTATATAAATACTTAATTATTGGTTAAATCCTATTTTTTTTATGGCGAAACCCTATACATTCCAGTTCCACAACAACTGGGACACTCTCCGTAGCAACAACCCATACCGCCACCTTCAATCTCTGCTGTTGGAGGCAACCTTGAAGGAGGTGCATTGGCTCTCTTCTCGGCTCGTTTGCGACGATTGCTTTCTAACTTGGCGGCATACGCCGCCTCGGGCGTTTGATGGATTTGAGGACGACCCTTCTTACCGCCAAACCCCCTACGCTTTGCCCTTTTTGCATACAATTTGAGATTATCGCTTGGAGAATACCGCTTATCATTTCTCATTTGCTCTTCAATCAAATCAATATCAAATGCAGGTAATGGTTGGCCCGATTTATTATCCACTGTGTTTTTTGCAGCAACCATCATTCTAATATATCCAGCGGTCTTACTGCCTCCCGTCCCTTGTATGAATTCGTTCTCTGGTGTCAAATCTCGGTTTGCTGGAGCAATACCCGTTTCGGCAACAGCAATTCCTCTGCCCCTTTTTGGCGGAAACTTCTTCATAAGAGCGGGAGCAATCACATCTTTACCCAAATTAAAACCCATTGTAAATGGATTTACACCAACACTTTTTTTAAAAGGTTCTCCCGCCTTTTTGCCGACTGGTATTATGAGGTCATCAAAAAAATCAAACTTACCACCACCTTCAATTCCGCTCTTCTTGGCTCGTAGCGAGGCCATATAATCTTTTGCTTCTTGCGAACCTTTTGGAAATCTCGGCATATATATACTTATGCAGAGATTTATTTCACTTACCCTAAAGGTTTAATTCAGAAAAGATAGGTGCTGTGCCTCCTTGGTGTTCTTGCTGGGGAACAGAAATCTCCATAGTGCTTCCCTTATGGGGTGCAGGTGTATCTACGAAGTGTTGTAAAGTTGTTGCGTCGGGGTGTCTAATGTATGGAGGCAAAACATCTTTGACACCTCGCATAAACACCTCGTTCTTCGTCAATTGGAAACCATTCACCACTGCATCTACCCACAAAGCCTTAACAGCATCAACACCTTTGATTATTTCCTTGTGTGATACTTGGTTAAGAGCAGTCAATCCCTTCTCCAATTCAAAAACCCCCTCTTCATCAGTGGAGGTGAGAGTGATGGTCCTTTTCATACTACCAATCTCCTTGAACTCTAGGACTACATTTCCAGCAGGTCGTCTAATCAGCTCTGTTTTTGTTGTCATTTATAAGATTAAGGGATATATTAAAATTGCCTAAACAACCGCAATCAACAAATCAACGGGAATTTCCCAATGCAGAGTTGGCGGGTCATACTTCCCCGCTCTTTGAATACACATCATACGGGTTTTGAATTTAGCGAATTGTTCGGGGTCGTATGCAATGTAATATAAACCATCGGTAAAATTAAAACAGAACAGCGTCCCCTTGTCGTTGGCTTTATGCACTGGTAATATGGTCGTCGGATAAGTATTGCGAGTGTTTCTGCGACTTTTGACTTCCATTTTTAAGCCCCCTAAACTTTCGTAGTCCCAACCACAATATTCGTCGTTATATAATTCTTTAGTATTCTTAATGCTGTCGTCATTAAAAAACTTTCGGAGGCGGTTCATCACCTCTTCTTCTCGGGCAAGTCCGTATTGCAAATCATTTTGGAAAGACCTCTTCATCATTCTATATATTTAGGAAATACTTAATTTTCGCTAAAACTACGCATTAGCGTTTGTTTAGCCAAATTAATCTCTTGCTTAATCTTATAAGAGATTATGTTTAATATCAAAGAATATATCCAAAAGAAAAGACCCACTCTTGGTGCATCGTCCATTACCACTTACGCTTCCATCTTACGCTCCCTTTATAAGAAGGTGTTTGGCGAAGGAGAAATAGACCCCGATAAGTATGAAGACGACAAAACCATCTTGAAATCCCTAAATGACCTGCCCCCCAACAAACGAAAGACCATCTTGTCCGCCTTGGTGATTATCACAGACAAATCCGCTTACCGAGATTTAATGAATGCCGATGTGTCTGCATACAATAAGGAAATTAGCTTACAGCAAAAGACCGATACTCAAAAGGAGAGCTGGGTTGAGGGCGGGGACATTCGCACCGTCTTTGAGGACTGCCGAAGAAATGCAGAGGCACTTTACAAAAAGTCGCACCTCACACCTGCTGACCTCCAAACTATCCAATCCTATATTATTATGTCGTTGCTCGGTGGCTCTTTTATTGCACCGAGGCGAAGTAAGGATTTCTGCGACTTCAAAATAAAATCGGTAGATAAAACCAAAGATAATTTTTTGGATAAAGGTGAGATGGTATTCAACTCCTACAAAACCGCTAAAACATACGGACAGCAAAAAGTGGCTGTCCCTATTAAGTTGAGAAATATTCTTAACAAGTGGATTTCCGTCAATCCAACTGACTACTTGCTGTTTGATGCAAACTACAACCCACTCTCGTCAGTCAAGTTGAACCAACGGCTAAATAAGCTGTTTGACGGCAAAGCTGTCGGGGTAAATCAAATGAGGCACACATTCCTCACAGAGAAATTCGGCGACACAATCGCACAGAAAAAAGCTGTAGCAAATACGATGGAACAGATGGGGAGCAGTCCTGCAATGCTTACGACCTATGTCAAGGAATAGGGGGACGCTTTTGGTGAAGGGTGAAGGAGTGAAGGGTGGATTTTTTCCGCCAAGAAATTTTACTTTTTTATAATTTTAAAAAAAGAATTCTTCCTAGAGAATATTTTTGACCCTTCACTCCTTCACTCCTTCACTTACCCTTCACTATACTCTTTTTTTTTTAAAATCTATAATAACAAGTAAGGAATAGTGTGGTTGGATATATCTCTTTTTTTGCAAAAAAAAGAATTGAACCTTGTAAAATTGAACTTTTTTTTTGCATATTTACAATAAGCATAAAATCAAAACTAGTAATTAAATAACAATCCAAAACTAAACTAAAATGCCGAAACTTGTATCCTTTGGAGGCCAAATGAGAAACATTCAATGCACTTGCGGTTGGAAGGTTAGAAAGTCAATTAGAGAGGCTAATGCAACCTATGAACGCCACTTGAGATACTGTCCTGACACTTCCAAGGAAGAAGTCAAAGAAAAAATGGCGACTATTCCAAAGAAGGCAGACAAAGTTCAAACCGATATAAACGGTTGGAAAGGTTTAAACGGAACTGCCGTTTCCACTCATCTAGTCCATAACATAACCATAGAAAATCAAACTTACTTAATCAATGCACCAATCGCAATGAGCCGTCTTGGTGCAGAGCCTCGCCAAGTGATAATGACATACTTAATAAAAAAGGGAACATTCGCCCTCACAAACTCATATACTATTAAAGACGACGATGCCCTTACTCAATTGTTCTTAAAAGCAATATCTGACCTATCTGGTAAAGATATTGAGATTGTATTTGTATAAATTTTAAACTTAACTTAACTCAAAATATTATAAGGGTATTGGCTTTAACCAATACCTTTTTTTTTCGGCTTCACAGCATTCAATTCTTTTTTTTGAGAAAAAATAAAAGACTTCACCTAATACCATCTTTCTCTTTTTTTGCAAAAAAAAGAATTGAACCTCGTAAAATTGAACTCTTTTTTTGCATAAATTATAAAGGCATAAAATAACAAAACCAGATTGATAAACTAGAAAATTACTAAAAGCTAAAACGAAAATGTCAAGAATTACCATTTCCAATATTGCAAAGCACATTTCCCACAATCCCAACGATGATTATGAGAATGAAGATGGAACTGAATGCGTCCAATTTACTTGGGATTATGAGAATGAGAAAATAGATAAGATTGCAGAGGAAGAGTTCAGATATGCCCTTGGCGACAAAAAGAAAAACTTAATGTGGGTTGAAAAACTCAAAGAAGTTGCAGACTGGAAAGAGGGCGAATATATTTACGCATACACAAAAACCAATGCCGACGGATATTACAATGTCTTTTACAAAAAAGACAAGGTGAAGTTCTCTTGGTTCAATACAATTATTGAACCAAGTGGATATGTTTGTATGGAGGCATTTAACCACTATACGATGGATACTGATGACGACATTAATTCAAATATATTTATTAGGGTTAATAGTGTTTATAATGATAAGAACTGCGACAAAAAAAAAGTCAAACCAAAAAAGGAAAAGGCTAAACCAAAAAAAGAGAAGAACACCTGCGAATGTTGCGGTGCGTCTGACCCGAGCGTTGGTCTTGCAACTGGAGAGAACGGTGTTGAGATGTGGGTTTGCAGATTTTGCGATACTGATGGCTCAAACTACGACGGGTGGGGTGATGTGGAATGCTATGCTTGTGGCGACCTCAATTGTGTTGAACCCGAAGACCCAGATGATGCGAGGTTTTGCGAAGACTGCTTTAAAGAGAACAAAAAAATAGATGCAGGACTGGACGCACACAACTTGGCTCAAGACATTAGATGCAATCCTTATTGTAAGTCAGTCTTTGAAGACACTCCCGCTTTTATGGAGAGAATGCGTATTATCGTTCAAAATGAATATGGAAACAATGAAAAACAAGAACTCTACGAATGGATTATCTTGAATAAGCCAACCCACAAAATTCGCAAAAATCAGAAAAAAGAAAAACTCCTTAATCTTATCGTCTTAATCAAAGCCAAAATTATATAACCGCATATTGTATATTTGTATATTTGTATATTTAACTTAATTTAAAAAACAAAAGATGGGGCTTTTCCCATCTTTTTTTTCGTTTCTCTTTTTTTGCAGAAATTGCAAAAACAGTTGTAAAACTCGTAAAATTGAAATCTTTTTTTGCATATTTCTTGAAGGCATAAAATAACAAAACCAGATTAATAACTATTACTAAAACGAAAATGTTTGCTACTCAACAAATGACCTCCCAATGTGTCGCCGATTGCGACAAGCGTATCGCCTCTCTCCAAACCAAGATAAATGGTTGGAAAATGTATAGTGGAGTGCTTTCACTTGCATCTGGGTTGTATGATAAAGAAGAGGACAAGTCGGTCTTCAAAATGGAGGACAAGAATACCGAGAAAATAAGAAACTACGAAAACAACATTCAACTTGTCAAAGTGGAGAAGTTGATATATCAAACACTCGGTAAAGGGGCGAAGGGTGTTATATTTCAAAAATTATTCCAAAAATATAGCGATTTAATGGCGAGTTCCTATGATATTTCAGGGAATATGGTTCGCCTTGCAGGAATTTCGGAAGGCGAATACTTGGAGTATTGTAAGGAGAGTTTGCAACAGAGAGAGTATATCCAAGCACTTTGTCTGTATGGTGAGAAGCTTTAAAACTGTATATTTGCATATATTTATCTTTAATTAACTTAACTAAAAAACAAGAGGTGGGGTTTTACCCATCTTTTTTTTTATTTTGAATATACTATTTTTCCAAATTCGCCTCGCTGTAAAACTTTTGCAATTTTTAATAATGGAGAAGTTTCTGGTTTTTTGGTTTTATCAATAGCATCTTTAAAATCTCCAACCGTAAAATCTTCTGCTTGGCTGTTCTTATAAAGACCTTCTATTGCAATAGCTCTATTTCTTGGGAAAATATTCAACATAAAACGCCGTTCAACCTCTGTGCTTCCGTAGTTGTCTTTTGTTGGTTTAAAAACCCACATTTTAGGTTGTTTTGCTGTTGCCTTTGCAACAGGTGTTTCTCCTTTCGCTTCTATGATTTGTCCTACACCTTCTCTTTCCAAATATTTTGCGAGTTTTAAAAGTGGCGAACTTGGTGAATGTATATTCCCAGCGTCAGTTGTTGAGTTCCAATCGGCTTCATCGTATAAATTTCTATTTGGTGCTGTTGGTCCTCTTATTTCGTTAGTAGCTCCATTATAATTTGACCGAAACCATTTTTGAGCTTCTCTGTAATTATCCACTTTAAAATACCATTTGTATTTCTTTTTTGGTTTTGGTTTTGCTTCTTCTAGAAGTCGCTCCAACTCCTCTTCGTCTAGCTCTTCAGGCTCTGGCTCTGGCTCTGGCGGTGCATTCACAATGGGTGCGTATTTCAAATAAAGTTCTTTTGCTTTGGCTTCTTTTTTATCTGCTCCTGCTTTGGCTTCCTTATATAATGCACTGCATCTTGGGTCTGACATCGCCTGTTTATAGGTCAAATTGTTTTTTGCCGCAAATTCTTTAACAAAATCCGTCCATAAACTCATACTATATATACATAGTATGAATACTTTTTTTTATAGAGTAGCTTCAAACTCGGGAGTTTGGTGCTGTTGGACCATTTTAACGGCATCATTGGTAATAACCTCCACCGCTTTTCTCAAGGCTGGGTCTTTACTCATAAAAAAGTGTTTCAGTATCCATTCATTCTTCTTAAAATCATTAGATTTTTCTAAATCGTCATACATACTGACAAAAGTGTCTGCATCTTTGACAATTTGTCGGCTTCGCAAAGGACAAGCATTGATAAAATGCAGAAACGCTAAACAATAGTATCCACAAGCATCACTCATAAGTGATTGTATATCTCGGTCGGTATGATGCACTCCAATCTTGTAATTACTCTCTACTCGTTTGGTAATATCAGTCGGAGGTCCAACACCATAGCTGTCAAAGTAAATCGCCTCTTTTACACCGTTTGGATACTCGGCTACTTGGAAACACACCCAGTGCGACCCCTTATTTACCTTTCCATCTCTATCTAATGCATCTTCCATATTAATAATGTAGGAGCGATTGGTTCGCAACTTCATCGGCACTTTGTCCTTGAACCCGATATATTCCAGCGGAATACTCATTCGCCCCGCCAAATCCTTTATTTGTATATCTGTAAGCATCGTATATTAATACCAAACAAAATAATTTCGTCTAAAATACTTATGCATACAATCCTTGACCTTCCATAACCCCGTATCTTTTCAACATAGCAAGGTTCGGCGGCAACTGTGTATGGAACATAAAGTTCGCCGAGTTGTTCTGCGACTGCAGAGCAGGGGGCAAATATCCAGAACCCATTATAGCACCCCTACCCATTACTCCGTATCCTCTGGAGGCAGAAGAGGCATATAAACCTTGCCCGTCAATCGCACTGGAGGCTTCTTTTGAGGCTAAATCGGCAACAAAACTGGGGACACCCGCTTTCTTGGCTTCCTTGACAGCCATAGAAAGAGCCTTCTTTTGCAACTGTTTTCCAACCTTGGATTTGGCGGCTTTCTTAACCATATCAAAAATACCTTGTCCGTCAATCTGCTTGGAGGCTTCTTTTGATGCTAAATCGGCAACAATACTGGGAACACCCGCTTTTTTGGCTTCCTTGACAGCCATAGAAAGAGCTTTCTTCTGCAACTGCTTTCCAACTTTAGACTTGGCGGCTTTCTTAACCATATCAAAAATACCCTCACCCATCATCAAATCGTCTAGCTGTCCCTTGGCGAAGTCCTCCGCCATACCAACGGGATTGACATCTTTCATTAGTTCTTTTGACGGGTTTTTCTGGTAAGCAGTGGGGCGGTCAATATATCCCTTTGCCGCCCTT
>Ga0181346_1000160_pt1 | contig 27436 bp, 45 predicted proteins | sample Su13VDMM15DN_FD_130100 | JGI IMG/M metagenome (GOLD analysis project Ga0181346, IMG submission 130100) | Freshwater viral communities from Lake Michigan, USA - Su13.VD.MM15.D.N | ecosystem: Environmental > Aquatic > Freshwater > Lake | place: USA: Michigan | collected 2013-07-15 | reverse complement strand
GTTGCAATTGCGCTGACGTCGTTTGGCGCGTTGGTCGGTGCAGCGAACGAGATCGATGTCAGGGTCCAGTTGGTCACCCCCAAGCGCTTGAGCTCTCGCGCAGCGTAGCCCGGGTGCGTGATCGTGATAACGTCGGCCGATTGCGCGAAATGAAGGTCGAACAGATCCGCCTCGACGTAGGGGCTCGAGATCGTATAGACCCTGGCAGCGGTGCTGCCTGACGCGGTAGTCGCCGCATTCCAGGGGTCGGTGGTCGTGAACGTGTCCGCGTCGACCACGGTCACCTTGTGGTACCGGGTGCCGATGTAGACCCAGTCACCAGTGCTGTACCCATGGGCCGCGGTCGTGTTGACCGTCGACCCAGCGATAGAGCTGATGGCCTTCGTCGACTCGAGCAGGGTCGCGCCGCCAATGTGGAAGCGAATGTACTGGTGGCCGAACTCGAGCACCGCGGTCTGGCTGGCACTGAACGTGAACGGGATCAGTCGAACCTTGCGGGTCGAATCCTTGGCTTCGTTTGTGAACTCAAAACCTGGCCGGCGCTGCGCGGGCCCGTGAGGCAGCGTGATGAAATTGCGCGCCAGGCTCAGGCCGGTCTGGTACTTGGTCAGATCCAGGCGGCCGGCCAGCTCGGGCGTAATCTCCCCGCCAGCGAATGATCGAAGTAAAAACTTCGAGCTCATGCACGCACCGCCAGCAGAGTGGGTTGTGGCAGCGTGTCAGTGCTCGACGCGTTGGCGCTCGCAGCAGCGGACAGGTCGGCCATGCTCTGCGCGCGCTGGCGCATGCCGTCGCCCAGGCGCACACCCTCGTTGCCCTTGACGATTGGCCCGGCCAGGTAGGACGCGAGCAGGTAAGACAGTGCGCTGGTGAAGCTCGCCGGAAACTTGGTGCTGTCGGTGAGATCCCGGCAGTACACCAGCACGGCGTCGGGCTCGTTGGTCAGAATGACCTCGCCCTCGACATCGAACGGCGCGCTGTCGCGGTCGTCGGTGTGGGGCTCGAGCACCAGGTCCTGCGTGAACACGGTGACCGCAATGCTGGGGCGCAGGATGCGCAGAGCACGCATGCAGTCGGCTGGCTTGGCGTAGGCATACGCCCAGACCGTGCTGGGGTTGGTGACCTGGGCCAGCGCTGTGCGCTTGAGCGCGAAAGCCCAGTTGCCAGGCTCGAGCATCTCGGTGCGTGCCAGGTCGTAGAACGTCGCGCACAGCCCAGCCTCGACGCTGCCATCGGGTGGGCTGATTGACGACACGCGAGCATCTGCGCCGATGTGGCTCAGCGCCATGTTGCAGATTTGTACTACGCTAGCCACGATTCAGCACCCCCATCTTCCAAATATTTGATTGCCTTCGACAGCGTTTCGGGGTTGTCCTTAATAGAGGCCAATCGCTTGCCGCGCATGTCAGCGAGTGTATGGATGCGACCTATGGACACGGATACGCAACAAAAAAGGGCGCCGGTCAAGGCGCCCTAAGGTGGAGACAACTGGATCAGGCTAACGGAACTTTATTGGCTTCGATGAACGTCTTGCTGTCTTCTTTGCCCACTTGGGACAAAGCTTTCGGCGCAGCTTTTGACTTTGCCGGTGCAGGGGCCACCGCCTCGACGCTGGTGAACCAGGACGCTTTCATCGTGCTGGGCACCTCGATTTCATCGCCCACGCGAACGCGGGCGCCGTTAAAGAATGCGGGTTTAATGGCGATGACCTTCATGCGATCACCTCATCAAGCCTGCCAAGGAGCGTCGTAGGCTTTCCAGCGCGCCACGTCGCGGGTCAGGAAAGCGTTGATCTTGCCAGCGGTCACGGTGGTCGTTGCGATCACGGCCTGCACCGCGAGGTATCGCTCGTAAGCCTGGCCTTCCATCGGCAGTGCCACGACCACTGGCACAGCGCCGGCGCTCAGAGCAGCGTCGTTGGCCGCGGCGTCATCCGTCACGAACAAACGCGAAGCGTAGTGCGTGGTGGCGGTGCCGTTGGTGGCGATCGTGTCGGTGCCATCGGACACCAGCAGGAACTGGATCGTGCCGGCGCTGCCGCCGGTGATGATTTCAGTATCCACGGTGATGACCAGGTAGAGGGGCTCGCCGTTGCCGACGTCGCGAGCGACCGACAGGTCGATCACGTCGCCGATGTTGGCGGTGCCAGCAGCCGCGGCCACCGAGACGGCGTCAGCGAACTCAAGGGTGTTGTCGAGAATCATAGTACTTTCCTTTCAGTGTTCAGGGCTGCGACTTAGACGACGCGGGACTCGGTGTTGACGAGCGCGTCGGTGCGACGGACGGGGATGTCGTCGAAAGTCATCACGCGCTCACCGGCCACGGTTTCCCAGGTCAGGTTCGAAGAAACCTTCTCGAGGATGCCGAGACGCAGCTTCTCGCGCAGGCGGCGGTTCATGTAGAACGCGGCGCGGCCCTTGCCGAGTTCAGGAATACGCTCAGAGGCCTGGATCATCCACTGGATGATGTCCTTAGTGTTGGCCAGCGTGTTCAGGCTTGACACGTCGATGTTGGCGATCCGCACGAAATAACGCCAGTCGCGGATGGTCAAGCCGCAGTCCCAACGGTAGTGGGTGCGGTAGGCTTCCATGCGGCCACCTGCGCCGTCGACGTTCTCAACCGTCACCTGGCCCTTGTCGGTCATCTGCAGGCCAGCGAGCGAGCCCTTGGGGTAGATGCCGTGGCCGGTCTGGCTGCCCCACACGCACAACCAGATCGAGGTCAAGTCGGTGTCGTTGCCGGCGGCGTCGATGATGTTGTCGCCGTTTTCAGCGGACAGCGAGTTGTAGCGCGGGGCCAGGCCGGTGAAGGCTTCGGGCTCAGTGCCTTCGTTGCCGTAGAACAAAGTGCTCGCCATCTCCTGGCCCATGCCCTCGATGTGAGCAGCGTCTTCAGACAAACGGAAGGCAGCGGTGTTGCCGTTCAGGTCAGCCAGGGCCTTGTCGACTTCGGCGTAGGCTTCGAGCATACCGGCGCTGTCGGTCACCTGGACGGTGCTCGACTTGGTGGGCTGTACGCCACCGTAGAGCTTGCGCCAGGTGGGTGCGGGCAGGCCGGTGCGGATCGTGGTGCGGTGGCCGGTCGGCAAATTGCCTTCAACCATCGACAGGTCGTCGAGCACGGGATTGGTGGCGTTCAGGATCTCGACGATCGAGGCAATCTTGCCATCGGGGTCAAGACGCTTTGCAACGTCCAGGAGGGTGGGGTTGTTTGCGGTGAGAGTAGCCATTGCGTACCTTTCAGTTCATGTTGGGAAACAGTTTTTTGGCCGGGTCGTTTGAGGTGTTGCCTTTCGGCGCGCCCGTTACGATCCGGTCTTCACTGATTGCTTTGCCGACCTTGTAAGCCATCTTTACAACTTCGGGATGGTTGCCCAGCCCGCTACTGTTGAGCAGCGCCTTTAATTCCGGCGTGCCAAACGTCTCGATGGCCCTGCGTGCGACGCCTAGGTTTTCCTCGAGCCTGTCGCCGCCGATCTCTTTGTCGGTCTTGACTTGCTCGGTCCAGGACTCGACGAGCTGGGCGTGCGCTTCAACCTGGCGTTGCGCCATCTTGGCGCCAATGTCGGCCAGCTTCTGCGCCGCGGCCTGGTCGAGCTTGAGCTCCTTGGCAATCGCGGTGAACTCGGTGGCGGCTGCCTGGTCGAGTTCCACCCCCTCGGGCATCTTCAGGTCGTAGGACTCGGGCGCCACCTGCTCGGTGGTTTTCGCGTCCTGCGCGCTGTTGCCTTCAGCCGGGGCCGATGGCGCGGTGCCTTGCGCGGGTGCAGCGTTCACATCAGTGTTTGTCGGTTCCCCGGCGTCGTTGGAAGGTGTGCCGGCTCCCGCGTTTGCGTCATTCATCTTTGGTCTTTCCGTACTCTTTGAGCACTTTCATGAACCCGTCGGGAGAGGCTTCGAGAAACTCGGCGGTGAGAAACAGGCCCATGTGCCGCTTGCCTTCGTTGAACGCCATCACGCTGCCGCTGTGATTGAAGGAACTGCGGTAAACGCCCGCCTCATCCAGGAGTCGCATCGCGATGCGCCGCCCTTGGGGGTGACCGAGCCACCAGCGGAGGTCATCAAGCTCTTTGCGTCGGCGATCACGCGCCACCGCCTCATCGGCTTCGGCGTCGCGCTCCTGGCGCTTCAGGTCTGTTGGATCTTCGTAGGTAGCCACGCGCGCATCGTAGGGCGCGCGTTTGACCTCACGGATACGATCACCCGATGCGGCGTTGCCCGTTGATCTCGTTGACGGTCAGGATGACCGACGGCGTGGCTGGCCGAGCGGGCGTTGTGCGGGTGTGCTGGTGCTCGATGAAAACGGTGGCTTGGGGCGTGGACCAGTAGAGCTCGATGTAGTCGCCTGCTTTGAGATCCACGAAAAAGTTCCAGGCTGCCACCTCTTTGCCGCTGATGCTGCCGTGCTTATTCGGCACCGTCAGGTCGGTGCATGAGTCGGGGACGGCAACCCCGTTGACGGCAGGCCATACGCTGACCGCGTAAGCGGTTGACTCGGGGTTGCTGAACATAGCCGAGAACTGCACGTTGTAGGTGGCCAGTCGATCAACGTAGATTTTGCTGTTGGCCACCAACTCGACGCCGCGTTCCATCTGCACGGTGTTAAAAGTCATCGCCTTGGCCGTATCGGCGTCGGCTGTCTGGTCCGTCGTGTCGGAGAACGCCCCCACGTTGGGAACCAGGTAGAGCTCGCTGTTGTCAGGGTCGCGCACGCCAACGATGTCGCCGGTCGTGCTGTCGTACAGGAAAGCGGTACCGGACCGGGTGCGAGCCATGCTTAGCCTTTCATGCTTGGGTACATGAGGCTGGCCTTGTCTTCTGCCTCGAGCTCGTGCATGAGTTTCAACTCTTCGAAGGCCAGCGTGATGCCGCCGTCGGCGTTGACCGTGGTCACCTCGGCTTCGCCCTTCAGTTTGTACTTGGTGCCAACAGGCGGGGGGCTTACCAGGCCCATATCGGCCAGGGCATCAGCACCCAACGCGAGGCTGGCGTTTGGGGCTTCGTACTCTTCAGGGGCGAGCATGGTGGCCATTACTTTTTGTCCTTCTTGAGCGTGCCGGCACGCTGGTCAGCCTTGTTGAATTCCTTGGCCACCTTGAGCGGTACGCCAGCGGCTTTGGCTTTCTTCGGGTTGTGGGCCAGCATGGCCATGAACCGGGCTTGTTTGGGCGATACGCTTGGCATTTCAGCCCCTCAACCGACCGCCGCCGGGCTTGCGTTGCTGTAACCCTGCAGCGACGTGAGCACATCCTGCAGGTTGGCCATGTCGATCTCGCCGGCCGTCTTGGCCGACTCGACGACCTGCGGAGCGGTGGCCGCCGATGCCTGAGCCTGCATGGCAGCAGCGCGTTGCTGGCGCAGTGCAGCGACCTGGTCGTCGGGCACGATGACCTTCGGGTTGACGCCGTAGGCATCGCCGTAGTCGTCGATGACCTGGTCAAAGTCGATCTTGTCCAGCACCTCGGGCTTGACCGCGGCCAACTGGCCCACGGTGCCTAGCAGGCGGTCCATGCCTTGCGTTGCCACCGCGCGCTGAGCCTGGGCCAGCACAGAGATGAACTGCACGTCGAGCTCCATACCCTCGAGCTCTTGGGGCGGGGGTGGCAGGATCCCAGCTCGGCTGGCGTAGTCGAACGTGATGTCGATCAGCGGAGCCAGCAGCTCGTTGTGCAAGCGCTCGAGCACCGGGCCCAGCATCAGCAGCTTTTCCTCGTGGCGCTCAGCCACCTCGGTGGCGGTGATGCCACTGCGGGTGTCGTTGGCCAGCATGAGGAACAGGTCGGCGTAGTACGCGGAGCGGATCCGCTCGCGCACGTCCTGAATGTCGATCATGAGGTGCTGCAGGTTGAGCTGCACGTCGAACGCGCTGCGAACACCCTGCCCTTGCCCCATGCTGTCCACGTAGAACACGCCACCAGGTAGGCGTGCCTTGGCGGCTTCCTTGTACTTGGTGGGAACCTGCAGGGGCGGGTTGACCTGGTAGTCGATCGCCTGCCCCTTGCGCAGCTGCTGGTGCTGCAGCTGCTTGACGTCGCCCAGGCACTCCATGCCGGGGCTCGTGCCGTAGACATCGTTGCCAGTCACGACCCACCGCGGAGCCAGGCCAGGGAAGCGGTTAAAGCCTGACTCACTCAGGAACTTCTCGTTGTTGTCCTTGCCGGGCTCCATGTAGATCGAGGCAAACCGCATATTGCGCCCGTCACGCTTGGTGAGGTCGCGCTCCTTGCGGGGCTCGATCATGTGGATGACGTCGACCCAGGCGTCGTAGTTGCCCTGGTCGAACAGGTTGCGCACGGTCAGGCTGCAGTTGTCCCGGCCGAACTGCTCGACCATCTGGCCCACGGTGAGCTGAAACTCGCGGCACAGCGTATCGACCTCGCCGCGGCTGTTGGTGGCCAGGGCGTACTCACCCACCGTCAGCGGGTAGTGGTGGATCACGTTGTCGAAGTCGGGCAGCACGATCGAGCAGCCCGTGCCAAACAGGCCGAGCTCTTCGTAGATCGTGTGCAGCGCGCGGTAGGTGTTGCTCGAGGCAAAGATCGCGCGCATCAGTTGCGCGGTGTCGTGCAGCCAGGCCTTGACCGGGCCCGACTCCATCAGGTCCTTGTCCTTGATTTCCAGGCGGAACCAGGGCCTCGCGGGGCTGGTGACGCCCGACATCAGGCCGGCGGCCAGGGTACGCGCGCCAAACACCGCGGTGTTGTCCAGGATGTGGTTCGCACGCTTGTCGCCGCGGTTGCGGTCGGTCACGACGAAGCGACCCGCGCGGGGCTGCTGGTAATCGCTGATCTCGCGCCAGTGCGTGATCCAGCTCGATCGCTCGAGCCAGAGCGCGCTCTTGCGCGACAGGATTCGCTGGCGCGGGGTGAGGGATTTATCCATTACTGACCGAGCAGGCTGGTGCGTCCGGTGCTCATGGCGCTCGAGGCAACCCCACTTGGCCCGGTCAGCAGCGAGCCGCCCATCATTCCGCCGGCACGGTTGCGTCGTGCGCTGGCGTTGATGTTGGCGGTATCAGGTTGCCGAACCTCCTGGGGAGGCGGTGGGGGCGGCGGAATATCGGGCGATGACATGCAAATTTTAGTTCTCCTTACGCCGTCTGTTTCTCGTCTGCTCTGCAGGCGTTGCCCAGCGGCAGTTGGAAGGTTCGCGCCATTGTGCAAGGCTGACGCAGAAACACGGATACCCCTAGATTCGAGCGTAAGGGTCGTACTCGAGCACGTTGTCGGGCGTGGCCTCGCGGTCGAGGTAGCGCAGCGGGGGAACCTTCGGCACGTCCATCAGCGCCAGGGCCAGGGCTGAGGCCCGGTCAGGCGAGCGCCCCACGCGCTTGACGATCTCCTCACGGGACTCGACCTTGATCGTCATGCCCGAGAGCTCCCAGCGTGGCGCGCACAGCTCCTTGAGCAGCTCGGGGTCGGGCGGCAGGCAGATGCCGTTCTCGGCGTCAGGATCCAGCGCCTCGCGCATTTCCCACCACAGCTGGCTGCGCAGGTTGAAGAACCCCAGGCGCCCGCTCTTGTCCCGGGCGGTGGCCTTCTCGCTGACGTTGACGCCATAGACCGGCTGGCTTGCCTCGGTCAGCACGTCGTAAGGGCTCGCCCCCACCCCGATCACATCGATGTTGATCGGTGCATGGTCGCGGTGCTCGGCGATCACCAGGCCGGCCACCGTGCGCCCGTTGGGCGTGTCGCTGCCCGGGTGCATCTTGAGCTGGTCGAACCACAGGTCGGTGTCGGCGTTCTTGTACCGCTTCGAGATGACCGTCGAGTCCTTGCCACCTCGAGCCACGTCGACGCCCAGCGCCATGAGCTCACCCTTGCGTGGCCGATCGCGCCAGCGCTCCTGAGCGATCTCAACCCAGCGGGTGGGGATTACCTGCCAGGGGTCGTCCTCTATGCCGGCCTGGAAGTCGCCCAGCAGCATTTGGCTGCGCAAAGGCTCGGGCAGCGCCTGCAGCTGCGCCATGTAACCAGTTGAAACCAGGAACGGGTTGTCGGTGATGCGCGAGGGGACGAACGTCCTCGACTCGGGGCGAATGATGTGCTCGGGCGGGTAGGCCAGTGGGTCGAAGTCATAGACCCGTCGGCCCCGCTCGAGTATGAACATGCGCGCGTCGTGGTCCTGGATCCAGACATCGGCCCCCGTCTCGGGGTCCACGTACACGTAGCGCAGCGCGCCCGGGTCGGTCGGGTAGAGCGGGTGCTTGCGGTCCAGCCAGGGGGCGAAGAAGTCGATCACCCAGCGCCCCTCGGCGCTCGTGGGCGGGTTGAAGGTCAGCAGCGTGCGCGTGCGTTGGCCAGGTCGAGTGGTCCGCACCCAGCCTTTGACGAAGCGCACCTGCTGTTCGAGGAAGTTGGCGGCCTCATCGATGACCAGCAGGTCCTTGGGCCGGCCCTGGTACTTGGTCTCATCGCCCAGGTTGGGCATCGAGTTGAACTCGATTTGCCGATCGCCATCGTCGCGGTACACCGGCGGGTTGCCCGTCACCAGCTGCGGGTCGACGAGCTCGCGCAGGCGATCGATGATGCCCTTGAGTTGTGGACCCTCGCGGCGAAACACCTGCGAGCGGTAGTGTTGAGTCAGCGCCAGGCCGATGGCCAGGTCCGTCTTGCCACCCCCTGCAGCGCCACCGAAGCCGATCACGTCGGCCTGGCTCTCGAACGCCATGGTCTGCGGACCAGGCAGTGGGCGCCATCTGTGCTCGGCCAGGTCCTCAGCGATCAGGGCGTCGAGCTCTTCGCGCTCTTCAGGGGTGAGGTAGCGCTGTAGGTCGCGCGCTTGCTGCGGGGTCATCGAAAGAAAGCCAAGACCCAGGGGCCAAACAACGTGGCCAGGGCGATGGCAGGGAGAACGAAATACGCGGTGAGCATCATGCGAGGTCCCCAAACTCATCGAACCTGGCGCGCCGCTCGGCGGCCAGGGCCATCAGCTGCGCCACCCGGGCAGCCTTTGCAGTCTCATCGACCTGGGCCACCGGGCCGCCATCGGCGCCCGTCACCTCGGTACGCTCGGCAAACACCTTCTTGCGCCGACCCTTGAGGTACAGGGCCAGCAAGGCATCGGAATGCTTGCGCACGGTCAGGGGAATCGGCTGCCCGTTCTCATCGAGCACCGGGCGATAGGCCTCATTGCCCTCAGAATCGACGTAGCGCTCATAACGGTAGGCCAGGCGGCCCTTGTCTATGACAGGCTCTTCAAAACCCACCACGGCCCGTTTAAAGGCCTCCTGCTCGGCCCGGTCGATGCCCTCCTCCATCGCGTCGTCCCAGGCCTTGGCAAAGCTCTCGTCGCGCTCGCGGGCCTCGTAGGCGGTCGTGCGGCCAATGCCAGCCACCTCGCAGGCGTGGCGAACCACGGGCACGTTGCGCAGTGCCTCGAAAAACACGGGCTTCCAGTCGAAAGGTTTGTTGTTGGCCATGCCCGCAATTTAGCGGGGCGCTATGTCGACACGGATACCCGAACCAGGCGGTCGACCAGCTGGGCGCGGCGCCGGCCAGTCGCAATGTGGGCAATGCACGATTTGCTCACGTCGAACTTGGCCGCCACCTCGGCATAGCTCAAGCCCGCGTCCAAAAGTTCCAGGGCGAGGTGGACTTCACAGTCCAGCAGTTTGGCGCGCGGATGGCTCTCACCAACTCGCCGACCGTTCTCGTTGAGTGCGATGGTTTTCTGCATACCAGCCCTTTCAATCCAGTTTGCAAGAATCTGCATGAACACGAGCGCCGAGCACTGATTGCAACCGAACATACGAACACACCCTTAGGGTTGTGTTCGTGTTCGTTCGGTTGTTTGCAATCTTTCACCCGAACATGAACGAGCGTGTTCGGTCCATGTTCGGCGTGTTCGGGTAAAGATTTGCACGTTAAATCCGCAAAAAACTGCAATCAACCCACTGACAGCGTGCCGTCGTCTTCTTCAAAGTACGGGCATTCGTCGTCCTTAAGCATCTTGTTCAGTGCTCGCTTGACCCTCGAGCGCCGCGAATCATCCCCCGTCGGCTTCTCCATCCGGCCCACCGCCTCCTTGATCACGGCCTCTTTTTCGATGCCGGAGAGCTGCACCTCGGCCATCTCCTGAATTACATCGGAGACGATCTGCTCGACCGGGCCCAGTGGCTTGCGGCTCTTGTTGACCGAGACCACGGCGTCCTGCACCACGCACGACGTGATCGGCTCGAGGTCATCGTCCACCCCCACATTGACCACCTCCAACTGGAACCCCCACTGCAGCCCCGCGTCGCCGTCCTTTTGCTTCGACACTCGCAGCATCCCAAGCTTTTCCTGGACCTTAAGCACCTCGAACTCAGCGTCCGCGGCAGCCTTAAGCCCAGACCAGCCCCGGGCACCGCGGGCCAGGTCCTTGCCCGCGTGATGCACCAGCATCACCACGGCGCCCGTGGCGCGGTGAATGCCCTTGCAATGGGTCAAGGCCTTGCCCATGTCTTCCGAGGCGTTCTCGTTGGCCCCTGGCGTGACCTGGGCGAACGTATCGAGCACCACCACGTCGGCCTTGCCGATCGCCGCGGCGATGTCCTTCGCGTCGTCGCCCTGCAGCAGGTTCGGACAATCCGTGATGATCTCGACCGGCAGGTCCTCGAGCTTGTTCTCCTGCACGTAGGCCACCATGCGCTTCTTGAAGCCCCGCTGACCTTCTGCAGCGACGTAGACCACCCGGCCTGGCTTTGTTTTGTTGCCACGCCAGTCCACACCCCTGGCAATGGCCGAGACCATGTCGAGGGCCACGAAGGATTTGCCCGACCCGCTCTCACCGTAGAGCACCGCGAGCTCAGCCCGCGGTAGCACCCCCTTGATGATCCAGTCGGGCTCCGGCCAGGTCTTGACCTCAGCGTAGCGGTACACCTGGAACCGCTTCGAGGCGGCCTCCTGGCGAGCCGTGAGATCCTCGAACTCGTCGAGGCTGGCAGGGCCATGTAGCGATATCTTGGCGCCGCCATCGTTGGCCATGCGCACGAGCGAGGCCCCCGTCATCACGTCGCCATTGCCGTGGCCGAAACTGCGCCACTTGTAGTCGAGCTCCTCGCGGCCCGGGTAGCTGTTGCCCCGGCTGGACCACTCGTCCCAGATGTCCAGGCCGTCATCGCTGGCGCTGGTTTCCAGGTGAACGATCATTCCGACCTGCAGCCACTCGTCGTATGAGCAGTCCGGGCTGATGTACTCGAGGCAGTTTTTGATCTGGGCCAGCGTGAGCCCCACCGGCGTACCGCTGCCGGCCTTGGCAGCCTCGAGCTGGCGCTTGAAGCGCTGCTCGTACAGTTGCTGCACCTCAGGCGCCACCTGGGAGATCGTGTTGTCGTTACCCAAGAGTTCAACCTCGGGCAGCACGTTACCTGTAAAGGTCACGAAGCCTCGGGTACTGAAGACCTCGAAGCCGAAGTCATAGCCCTCGCGTTTGTGGCTCTTCTTGTTGCTGAAGGCGCTGCTCTCGCATCGGAAGAACGCGCGCACGCCTGCCCCGCTGGGGCTGACCTCGGCGTAAGTATTTGCAACGATGTCAGCCACCTCGGGGTGAAGCTTCTTGGTAGTGACGTCGAAACAATCGTCGAAGTCGAGAGCGACCAGGCCAAACTCTGGCATCAGCGCCAGGCCGACCCCGTCGTATCCCTTGCGAACCGCGACCTCGCGCGCGTGTTCGAAATCGGTCAGGTAGCGGCGATCTGCCTCGCTGCCTGCCTTGCCCTGGCGCCGCTCTCCCGTGATGTAGTGCGGCACCTTGCGCGGTTTTGGCTCCCCCTGGCGTTGTACGAACTTCCAGACAAGCCAGCCCTTCAGGTCGCGCAGCTCATCGGGTACGTGGATGGCGCGCAGGTCAGGTGTGATGCGTCCAGCGAGTGCCATCAGTGCCCCCCGTGAACGATACGTACGACGTTGAGAATGCGACCACTCAGGCCTATCGGCGTTACTGTTACGTTGTAGCCATCGTCTTCGTCATCGTCGGCTAAGTAAATTTCCCACGCGACAACAGGCTCGAGATACTCATGCGTGGCACCACTGGGGGTGCTTGGTCTGCTGCGTTTGACAGCGACGGTGCCGGGGGCGGCTGGAATAAAAGAAACGGACATTGTTGGCGCTTTCTGAAGCACCTAGGTGGAGGCTGAGCGAAGCGCCAACCTCCCCGCGTGTACGGGTCCCAGCCCCCACCTAGGGGCACACGTTAACTGGTTGGCCCCCCAACTGTAGCACCGTGTAAAGCTTTTAGACTGGAGTGCTGTGGCGCTGCAAGAACAGCGCAGAGAACACCACCTCACCCCGGGCCCTCGAGATCTCGGTGTACTGGCAGATCCAGTCGTCATCGATCATTGCAATCAGGATGACGACGTTGCCGCTGGGCAGCATGAGACGAGCGCCAGGCATAAGCCGCTCAGTCACGGCCGTTGGCGGCCATCAGTGCCGCGTGGAAGAAGCCCAGCATGTAGCACAACCAGCACAGCAGGATGCCCCAGCCGCCGAGAAAGTCAGTCATAGGTCTAGCTCCAGTTGACGCGCGTCCACGATTGGAAATTCAGACACAACAACCCGGTCGCCCAGGCACTTGGCTGCGAAGTCACAGGACCTGCAGGCCTCGCACAGGTCGGTGCGGTAGATCACCGGCAGCCGACCCTTGCTGGCCTTGGCCATCAGTTTCGTTTCGCGCTCGATAGCCTGGGCGCGCTCAGCGCTGGCATTGCGATGGCCCCCGGCGAGCTGGTAGAGCATCCCTCGGGATGTACCTACTCGCTCGGCGAGGAGTTCCTGTTCTGCAACGGTGGCCGCCGCCATCCAGTTGCGCATGGGTGTGATCGTTTTCATGCCCCGAGTTTAGCAGACTGTAAACACATTGCAGCAACGAGCACCACCTGCTAGGGTGCTCGAATGCAGTCGGTCTATGACAAACGCCGCGAGAACCTGCGCAGGCTGATCACACAGTGGGGAGGCCCCACGAGCCTGGCCAAGAAGCTCGGGCACTCCAATGGGTCGTACATCGCCCAGCTGGCCGGCCCCAGGCCCTCGCGCGAGGTGTCTGAGAAAGTGGCCCGGGAGATCGAGCAGAATCTCGGCCTGCCCGTGGGCTGGCTCGACCAGGCACACCCCGCCGGTAGTCACCAGCTCAACGACGAGGCTCTGACCGAGTGCGTCAAGGCGGTGGCCACTGTATTGCGTGACGTAGGTCTTAGACCAGACCCAGAGACCTACGGCAATCTCGTTCAGCTTGTCTACGACCGTTTGAAATTGACGGGCCGACTTGACGAGCAACACATCCAGAAATTAACGGCACTTATCCGAGGGAGCGGACGATGAGTCACGATGAAATCAAGCAGCGCATTCAGTACCTGGTTGAGCACGGGGGCCTGTACGACGAGCCCCTGGAAGACCTACGCAAAACGATCCGGCTCACCCTGGCAGCCGCGGTGGTCGTCGGACTGCTGACCGGCCTCGAGCTGACGCTGATCGCCCTCGACTGAGAGCGCGATTTCGGTAAAACCCCACAGATTCGGTGGGGTTTTCTTTTACCTTGGGTTTTAGCAGATGCTACAATCTCTTCACGTTGTGCCAATAAACAAACCAGGGAGATTGATATGAAACGCACACCCCGAGCAGTAATCCTCGACGCCCTGTTCGCTGCTGCGCTGGGCCTGATCTTCGGCCTTATTTTCGGAGCCTACTTCTAATGAAACAGACCAGGATCAACCACCTCCTCGACCTGCTTAACGACGGGTGTGGATTTCAAGCCGCGGTGTTGTTGACCAGCCTCTACTTCAAGGTGCCCCAGCACCAGATAGTTATGGAGTTCTACCGGTGACTTACGACCCCCACTGGCCGTTCCCCCAATACGACGAGCACGGCAAACAGCTGCTGCCAGCCGACTGGAACAAACGCCAACCCAAGCAAGATAACTACTACCCAACCGACGCCGAGGAGGCCCTGCTGTGAAGTTCATCCCCCACCGTAACGGCGGCGACTCGACGCCGATCGAAGCCAAGAAATTCAAACACTGGATCGGCACCGTCGAGCACTGGTTCTGTGTTCACGAGTCGCTCGACATGATCGGGAAATACACGGTGTCCGACTGGGACAGCGGGTACAAGGTGATGGACGTCCCTTATCAATACTTGATGGTCTGCCTCAACGACACAAAGGCAGCAGCCAGGCTGACTCTTAACAGACTGATCGAGAGCCGCGGCGAGAGCCGCGTGCTCGAGGTACTTCGCAACGCACCAAAGAAAGCAAAGCAATGAGCACGTACACACCAGGACCCTGGCGCGTGGAGCGCCAGAACCCCAGCCCCACGACGGGGGAATGGATGATTGCAGGATCTAAACCAGGTTATCTCGCCGAAGTGCGCGACTGTGGCAGTGGGGATGTTGCAAAGAATGCCCGCCTGATCGCCGCCGCGCCAGATCTCCTACACGCCCTGCTCGACGCCCTCCCCTACATCGAGGACGTACTGGAGGATCCCGCACAACTCGCGGCGTTCAAGCCGGGAGTTGTACAAAAGCACGCGCAAATAGCACGCGCCGCAATAACAAAAGCAACGGAAGGAAAGACACTATGACCACAATCCAAAAGACCGACGCCTGGGAACTGGCCGTCGAAACAGAAACCGGGCCTTACGGCACCGCCGTGATCTTCTGGTCCTACGTGCCCACGGCACGCAGGCCTGCACGCCAGACCCAGTACCGCCTGGTGCTACAAAAAGACGAACTGCAAAAGCTGCAAAAAGTTTTGTCTGACGCTTTAGCAGCCGCTACAATCTAAACCTCAATTGCCAAAGGATCCAGCCATGGTCGAAATCACTCTCAATTTTAAGACGATCGAGGCAGCGCGCCAGGCGCTGCTCGACATCCCTGCCAGTGCTTTGGTCGGTGGGCCTGAGCCCGAAGCACTAGGGGCCCTGGTGCCCGCCCCGGTGCCCGCACCGAAGGCCAAGCAGAAAGCAGCACCTGCGGAAGTGCCGAAGCCGGTTGAAGTTCCAGCGCCAGTCGCTGCTCCTGAGCCCGCCCCGGCGCCAGTGCAGACGGTCGACTACGCAACGCTGCAGAAGGCGGTGTTCGCCCTGGCCGGCAAGAGCCGTGAAGCAGCAGCGGGTGTCGCGGCATCCCTCGGGGTCAAGACGTTCAAGGAATTGCCCGAGGACAAGTGGGCCGAGGCCCTGGGCGCTGTGCAGGAAAAGCTCGCCGAATTGGAAGGCTGAACATGACGGTCGAACAACTCCTCGCTCTGAGCTGGGCAATCAACCGCGCCGCTGAGACCCGCGGCGAGCTCACGGGCCACCCAGACCCAGAGGCACTGACTGACTTCGATGAGATGGTCCGGATCGCGCGCGATGCTTTTGAAGACCTCATGAACGAACAGGAACGCCAATGACCGCCGCCCACTCCACCTGGTCAGCCTCGAAGTTCGAGTCGATCATGCTCTGCCCGGGCAAGATCGTCCTCGAACAGGGGCTGCCAGACAACACCAACGCCTACGCTGCCGAGGGCACTGCCGCCCACCAGGTCCTGACCTGGGCGCTGCAGGAAGGCAAGCCTGCGAGCGCCTACATCGGCCGGCTGATCATGGTCGAGGAGTTCTCGTTCGAGGTCGACCAGGACATGGCCGAGCACGTCCAGGTCTGCGTCGACTATTGCAACGACCTGCGTGGCGACGACGGCGTGCTGTTCGCTGACATCCGCGTCAATTACAGCCAGTACCTGGCCGTCGAGTTCGACCAGGCCTGGGGCACTGCGGACGTGATCATCGCTCGCGATGACGAGATCATCGTTGTCGACTTCAAATACGGCCGCGGTAACGAGGTCGAGGCCGAGCGTAATCCGCAGATGAGCCTGTACGGTCTCGGCGCGCTGCAGGCTTACCAGGGCCTGGTCGCTGACTTCAACCGCGTGCGGATGGCCATCAGTCAGCCCCGCATCAAGCGCGCGCCCAGCGAGTGGGATTGCAGTGTCGAAGAGCTCGAGGCCTGGGGCCGCGGCACTGCGCGCAGTGCGGTGGTGGCATGCAACCTCGCTACCTGGGACACGCCGGCCGATCCCGAGGTGTGGGCTGAAACCCACCTGAGCCCCGGCGAGAAGGCCTGCAAGTTCTGTAAGGCCAAGGCCACCTGCCCTGCTTTGCGTGCAGAGGTTGCGGCCACGGTACACCTCTACACGCCAGCCGATCCCGAGGAGTTTGCTGTCGCACCGTTGGCCGATGAACCAGAGACACGCGACTCTGAATGGCTCGCGGCCTGCCTGGCCAAGGTCGACCTGATCGAGGACTGGTGCAAGTCGATCCGCGCCGAGGCCGAGAGCCGACTGCGTACAGGTAAGGCAGTGCCAGGCTGGAAGCTGGTCCAGGGAAAACGCGGTAACCGCGCCTGGGACAAGCCTGCCGAAGTCGAAGCCCTGCTCAAGGCAATGCGTTTGAAAGAGTCAGAGATGTACGACTTCAAGCTCATCAGTCCAGCAAGCGCCGAGAAGCTCGCCAAGGCCGGGACGATCGGCCCGCGCCAGTGGCCAAAGCTTCAAAGTCTTATCACCCAACCCGACGGGAAAGCCCATGTGGCGCCCGAATCAGATTCACGCCCGGCCCTGGTGGTCACGCCGGTCGCTGACGATTTCAACGACGTGACCGCCGACTTCAACTGAAAGGAAACCTACCATGTCTACCAACCAACCCATCGGCCGCATCCTGCTCAAAGACGTTCGCCTGGCATTCCCCAACCTGTTCGAACCCACAACCGTCAACGGTGAGGGCAAGCCACGCTACTCGGCGACGCTGATCATCCCGGCCGATCACCCCCAGATCGAGGAGATCCGCAAGAAGCAGGAAGCCGTGGCCAAGGACAAGTGGCGCGACAAGGCCGCCGCGATCCTGCGTGGCCTGGAGAAGCAGGACAAGGTCGCACTCCATGACGGCGACACCAAGACCAAGTACGACGGCTTCGCCGGTAACTTCTTCGTCAGCGCCGCAGCGCAGGAAAACGCCAGCCCCACCGTAGTCGACAGAGATCGCTCGCCTTTGTCTGCCAAGTCTGGCCGCCCATACCCTGGGTGTTACGTCAACGCGTCGATCGAGCTCTGGGTCCAGGACAACGCGTACGGACAGCGCATCAACGCCCAGCTGCGCGGGATCCAGTTCTACCGTGACGGCGACAGCTTCAGCGCTGGCCGCCCAGCAGACAGCGAAGAGTTCGAGGACGTGAGCGAGGGCGCAGCTGCTGACGACTTCGCGTGATAACCGGGCAGCCCTCGAGAGAGGGCTGTTTGGCGAGGGCGCCACGCCGCGCGGGCCGAACCTTCTACTCCATGCCACAAGCCTCGGAGTCGAGCGTTTTTCCGCAACGAAGGAACCGCCGCGCGCCGGGCTGAGAGCCAGGCGCCCTCACCAAACAGCAAAGGCCGACAATGACGATTCTCTGGTTCGACTGCGAGACCTACTCCGAGTGTGACCTCAAGACCGCAGGCACCCATCGCTACGCTGAACACCCCAGCACCGAGATCACCGTCGTTCAGTGGGCGGTCAACGAGTCGGACCCCCTGGTCGAAGACATGACCGGCGGCAAGCGGGTGCCGGACATCCTGCGCCGACTGCTGCTGGATCCAGGTGTGACCGTCATCGCGCACAACAGCATGTTCGACCGCACCGTGCTGCGTCACTGCTGGGGTATCGACGTGCCCGTCGAGCGCTGGCAAGACACGATGATCAAAGCCATGGCACACGGCCTGCCGGGCAGCCTCGAGAAAATCGGCCAGATCATCGGCCTCGAGGATGACCAGGCCAAGGACAAGCGCGGGCGCGAGCTCATTCAATTGTTCTGCAAACCCCGCCCCAAAAACTCAACGCTCAGGAGAGCCACGCGTGAAACACATCCAAGAGAATGGTCAGAGTTTCTTGACTACAGCCGCCAGGACATTATCGCGATGCGTGCAATCGACCAGCGACTGCCCGCCTGGAACTACCGCACCGGACACCCAGAGCTCGCAGCCTGGCACCTCGACCAGCGGATCAACGACCGCGGTGTCGCCGTCGACGTCGACCTCGCCCTGGCAGCAATTGGAGCTGTGGCCGCAGAACAGCGCCGACTGAAGTCAGAGGTCGTCGACCAGACCGATGGCCTGGTCACCAGCGCCAGCAAGCGCGACCAGCTGCTGACTTTCATCTGCGCCGAGTACGGTGTCGACCTGCCTGATCTGAAGGCTGACACCGTGCGCCGACGGCTTGAGGACCCGGATCTGCCCGAGGGGGTCAAGATGCTGCTATCGATTCGCCTCGAGAGCACCAAGACCTCGACCGCCAAATACACCGCCCTGGTCAACGCGGTAAGCGGCGACAACCGGCTGCGCAATACCTTGCAGTTCGCAGGCGCAAGCCGCACAGCGCGCTGGGCTGGACGGATCTTCCAGCCCCAGAACATGCCACGCCCTGACCTCAGCCTGGTGGCCGACCATTTCAGGGTTCCATTCAAGAAAGCCGAGGACCTGCTCGAGGAGTACCTCGACCAAGGCGTCGAGGCGCTCAAAGGTGGGTACGCCGACGTCGTGTTTGACAACGTGATCGGGCTGACCGCCAACGCGGTGCGCGGCTGCATCGTGGCGCCACCAGGCCAGAAGCTCGTGATCGCTGACCTGTCCAACATTGAAGGCCGAGGCCTAGCCTACCTGGCCGGCGAGCGGTGGAAGCTCAAGGCCTTCGCCGACTTCGATGCGGGCACCGGCGAAGACCTCTACAAAGTAGCCTACGGTCGGTCGTTCAACATCGATCCCAAGGAAGCCACCGGCCAGAAGCGTCAGATCGGTAAGGTGATGGAGCTGGGCCTGGGCTACGAGGGAGGTGTGGCTGCGTTCTTGACGTTCGCCGCGGTCTACAACATGAACCTCGAGGATTTGGCCAAAGCAGTCTGGGCCACCGCTTCGCCTGAAGCTCTCGAGAACGCCCGAGGCATGTGGCAGTGGGCCCAGAAAAAGAAGCGCACGCTGGGCCTGCCCATGGATGTCTACGTCGCTTGTGAGGTTCTTAAGACAGCCTGGCGCGAAGCGCACGCCAACACCAAGGCCCTGTGGGCTGCAGCTGGTGAGGCTGTGCGCCTGGCCATCAAGAACCCGGGCGAAATGTTCCCGATTGGTGAACACCTCAAGGCTCGCCGAGATGGCGCCTGGTTGCGCATTCGCCTGCCCTCTGGTCGATACCTCTGCTACATCAACCCCGACGTCGACGACGAAGGTCAGATCAGTTACTTCGGAGTCAACCAGTACACGCGCCAGTGGGGTCGCATCAAGACCTATGGCGGCAAGCTCATCGAGAACGCCACCCAAGCTTTTGCTCGCGACATCCTGGCACACAACATGCCAGCGATTGAGGCCAAGGGTTACCAGATCGTTCTGTCAGTGCACGACGAGCTGCTGACCGAGACACCCGACCGCGAAGAGTTCAACGCGGACGAACTCGGTCGGCTCATGGCTACTCAACCGCCGTGGTCTGTGGGTATCCCGCTGGCGGCGGCGGGGTTTGAGACATCACGATATCGCAAGGGTTAACAACGCCAGGGAGGGCGACATGCATTGCTGTAACTGTAATTGCAATCAAGGCCGGGATTGCCCGGTGAAAGTGGCCAAGGTTGGCCGGCAGTACCCAAGGCTCGACGACGTCTACGAAGAAGGCGAAGACCAGAAAAACGATGTCTACGAGACGGCTGTCCTCTACGTGTTTTTGGGCGCGGCCCTGGTCACGCTGTTTGTTCTCATCGTAGGGGTCCTCCATGCGTGAGCGCCAGATCGAGGCTTACCTGGTCAAGCGCGTGAAAGCCATGGGTGGTGAGGTGCGCAAGGTCCAGTGGGTCGGGCGCAACGGTGCGCCTGATCGCCTGGTCATGCTGCCGCGTCCGACGACCGTCTGGGTCGAACTCAAGGCCCCTGGTGAAAAGCCTAGACCCAGCCAGCTGCGCGAGCACGAGCGCATGCGGGCCATGGGTCAGCGGGTCGAGGTGATCGACTCGCTCGAGGGCGTGGAGGCGCTGCTGTCATGAACCGCCAGGACATCATTCGACTGGCGGCAGAAGTGGGGTTCAACACTGAGCACCAGGCCACCAACAACCTGCTCGTGATCTTCGCTCACCTAATCGAGCGGCAGCTCACGACAGAAGGCTGGCGGCACTGCGTGGTGTGTCATCGAACATCATCGGTATGCAGCATCTTGGAAGAGCTGCGCAAAGGCATGGAGAGCAAGCAATGAGACGCATAATCAAAATGAGCGCAGTACTGCAGGCCCAACTGGTAAAGCTCCTGCTCGAGGGGACCTACACCTGCCAGGAGCTGGCAGACGAAACAGGCCTGCACTACGTCACCGTGCTGCAGTACACCCGCGAGTTGCACCGAGCTAAGGCCGCCTACATTTCAGCCTGGGAAAAGGATGTCCGCGGTCGCGACGCGATCAAGATTTACAAGATCGGCGTCGGCAAGGATGCCAAACGCGAGAAGCTCACCGGCGCGCAGCGCCAGGCTCGGACTCGAGAAAGACGCCACGCCGCGGCCATGGCCAGGGTCACGGCAGGTACTGCTCGCCTGGTGCCGTCGGCCAACGGCCGCCTGCGCGTGGAGACCGTAGCATGACCCGCCGGCTCAATGGGCGTATGCGCCCCGATGTCGACTTCGTGGCCGAGCAAGCCGACCGCATGACGGAGCTGCTGCGCCAGCGCGCAGCACTACCCCGCGACGACCTCGAGTATGTGGTCCAAGCCATCTCTCGGCTGAAAGACGAGAGGCTGCGCACCTGCGTGGCCGAGCTCATCGGCTGGGGCGATGACGAGCGGGCAGAGCTCGAGACTTTCATCGCGGTTGCGATCGAGGTGATGAAGAAGACGTCGGTGTCTCGACTGCGCGAGGCGGCGCTGGTGGTCGAGCTGCGGCACTACACCCAGGGGATGCAATGACCCGTCGGTACACCCCTCGCGCTTACGCCAAGGTCGCGACCGAGCACCTCAACGCTCACGAGCGTTGCGCGCTGTGGGCAAAACCAGGCATGGGCAAGAGCGTGATCACCATGACCTGGCTCGACACGCTGCACAACATCGTCGGCGAAAGCGCCCCCACCCTGGTGCTGGCGCCGCTGCGGGTGGCGCGCGACACCTGGACTCACGAGGCCCGCAAGTGGGACCACCTGCGCGGGCTGTCGGTGGTGTCGGTCATCGGCGACGCGAAGCAGCGCGCCGCGGCGCTGCGCAAGGACGCCCAGGTCTACACCACGAACTACGAAAACCTGGTCTGGCTTCGCGATCATTTCAAGGATGCCGGCAAGGCCTGGCCATTCCGCACAGTGGTGGCTGACGAGAGCACGAAGCTCAAGGGTTTCAGGCTCAAGCAGGGCGGCGTGAGGGCCCAGGCGGTGGGCGCCGTGGCGCACGCCCAGGTCAAGCGCTGGATCAATCTAACCGGCACGCCAGCGAGCAACGGGCTCAAGGACCTGTGGGGGCAGACCTGGTTTCTGGACGCGGGCCAGCGCCTGGGCCGCACTTACTCCTCGTTCGAGGAGCGCTGGTTCGCTTACAAACGCGTCAAGGACGCGATCAGCGGAAAGCCGGGCATTGTCCCCACTATCCTGCCCCACGCGCATGAGGACATCCACGCGCGCCTGGCTGACATCTGTCTGACGCTTGACCCCAAGGACTGGTTCGACATCAAGGACCCGGTCACCAACGTGATCGAGGTGGAGTTGCCCGCCGCGGTGCGAGTCAAGTACCGCGAGCTAGAGCGGGAACTCTTTACGATGTTTGGCAGCCAGGAGGTGGAAGCCTTCAACGCTGCAGCGAAATCCCTCAAGTGCCTGCAGATGGCGAACGGCGCGGTCTACCTGGATCCGGAGAAGTACGGGCCCGACCAGGCTGTCGAGGTGCACACCGAGAAGCTCGACGCCCTCGAGGAGTTGGCCGCCGAGACAGGTGACGACCCGCTGCTGGTGGCCTACCAATTCCGCAGCGACCTGTGGCGCCTGCTGAAGCGATTCCCCGACGCCCTGGACCTATCTCGCAAGGATCACCTGGACGCAGCCAGGGCGGGCCAGGGAAAGATTTGGCTGGGGCATCCAGCAGGCATGGGCCACGGGGTGGACGGTCTGCAGGAGCACTGCAACACCCTGGTGTTCTTCGCCCAGGATTGGAATCTGGAATACCACGACCAAATTCTCGAGCGCGTGGGCCCCATGCGCCAGATGCAAGCCGGCAAAGATCGGCCCGTGTTTGTGCATTACATCGTGGCGCGCGGGACTGTCGACGAGGCAGTCATGGCGCGGCGAGTCAGCAAACGAAGCGTTCAAGACGCACTGATGAACTACATGAAAGGCAAGCGATGAAAGACGAGATCCCCAGCTTTATCAAAAAGACTCCGACCGGCGCGCTGACCACCCAGGTGGGCGGCAGCCATTACACGAAGCTGAAGATCCAGCCGATGGAGTATTCAATGGCCAACGGCCTCGACGCCTGCCAGCACACGATCATCAAGTACGTGACCCGGTTCAGGGACAAGGCCGGCGTGCAGGATCTCGAGAAGGCCCGGCATGTCATCGACATGCTGATTGAATTTGAACTTAAGAAGGGGGCCTAACATGCCGGGCGAATTTGACGCAGCAATCAACCACGCTCTCGACGAGTATCAGCGCATGCAACTCAAAGCCGAGGCGTTTGACAAGCTGCTGACCAACCTGGATGAGCAGCCACCACACCAGCTAATTCCGCCGCAGGCCTTGCTGGACTGGCTGCGCCGCCAGGTTGGCTAACACAGCGCGTTCCACAAACCGTTCTGCAGATTCTGCAGAATCGTTCCACAAACGAAAATTGACGCCCTCCCCCGTTCTGGTGCATCCTGCACCTAGTTCTATCACCTGCTAGAACTGACGCGAGCACGATGTTTCCCCTAAGTGCTCGCTGCCTTTACAGTTCTGTAAAGGCATACTATACATTATGCGTCCCGGGGCGGGGGTTGACGGGTTAGCAGGTGCTAAAATATACTTTTGCAATCGGTAATGAAAGAATGAGAAATGGCGTGGAAACTGCACTCCGAAGACTGGGAAGTTCGCCCCGTGCCGCTGGCTGATGCCCAGGCACTGGTGCGCGAGCATCACTACGCCAAAGGCGGCAGCAACACTGCTGTCTACACCCACGGCCTGTACCACCGGCTGACCGACTTGCTGGTCGGCGTGGTCTGGTGGCTGCCGCCCACGCGCGTGGCGTGCGAGTCGGTCAACAAGGCCGAGTGGCAGAAGGTGCTGTCGCTGACCCGCATGGTGATGATCCCCGGGGCACCGAAGAACGCCTGCAGTTTCCTCCTGGCGCGCAGCATCAAGGAGATCAAGCGTGAAGGCCGGTTCGTGTCTCTCGTGACCTACGCCGATGAGTCGCAGAACCACGACGGTGGGGTCTACCGTGCGGCCAACTGGGAGTACGTCGGGCGCACTGGCCCTTACCCCCGGTGGCTCGACAAGGACGGCAAGCAGGTGGCGCCCAAGGCCACCACGAACCGAACCAAGGCGCAGATGGAAGCGCTCGGCCACACCAAGGTCGGCAGCTTCTACAAGCACAAGTTCGTGCTGCACCTGCGCCCGCCGGCTTTAGCAGAAAAGCGGAATGAATCAACCACCGGTTATTTAACAAAACGCATTGGATTGCGTACCGGCCTGGGTGCACAACGCGCCGGGCAAGGTGCTGATTCCTTTACCAACCTGGCCTAACCGTAACAACGATTATCCGAGCCGTGCTTGAGATCAACCAGATTCCGGGCCGCCACCTGCGTCAGTTGGTCGAGCTCGTCGGCGAGCGCGCCGTGGCCCGCGAGCTCAACATCCACCCCAAAACCCTGTACCGCTGGCTGACCGGGCGCACGCCGATCCCCGGGCGCCAGCACCTGGCCATCAAGCTGCTACTGGGTGACCTGCCAGGCACCCGTGGCAAGTGGACCGGCTGGCGGTTTCACGATGGCGAGCTGCTATCCCCAGGTGGCGATCGGTACGAGCCGGGTCACATCCTCAGCCTGGTGCTGCTGCGCCAGCAGTTGACCGCCCAGCGCCAGGAGCTCGAAGCGCTCAAGGTGCGCCTGGCGATCGCCGAGCAGGCGGTCGAAAACCTGGCGCCGGCTGCCAATGACAGCCGGGCCTGGGGTTAAGTCTCTATTGTCGTGCCGCTGCCCGAGTCGCTGGTCCCGGTGCCGCAGTTAATGTAGACGTTGCGCCCGACGATCGCGCTGGGCACGCTGGCGGCCACGCGCACCCCGATCGTCTCGTTGGCCACCCGGTTGAATCGCACCAGGGCGCCGGTGTTGCTGGCCCCGCCGCCTGCCGCGGTGGCCGCGGCGTTCATGGCGCTGGTGTCGTCAATTGAGCCGTTACCGATGGCTCCGTAGGTCTCAGGAGTGACGAACGCCCCGATCATTGAAGCAGGCACTGTGGTGGTCATGCCCTCCCTTTCACGCGCTCGAAGGTACGCAGTCCGCCCAGGCCGAGCATGCCCATGAGCAAAACCATCAGTGTTTCATTGTCGATCGCTGGCAGCGGTGGCACATGGCCACCACTGACCGTTACGACCCAGGGCAGCAGTGGCTGCAGCAGGAACTGGTAGAACAGGCCGACCACGCAGGTCCACCCTACCGCTGGGCGCCAGCCTCCGCGGAACATGTCGGTGCCCGCCTCGACCTTGTTGACCTCGAGCTGGCCCAGGGCCAGCTTGACCTCAGCGTCGAGCTCTGCGAGCTCACCGCGCTGTGCAAGCTCAAGGGCTCGCAGCTTTGCGTCGGCTGCCTGGGCCGGATCCGGCAGGATCTTGTCGAGGATCTGGGTAACGGCTGGGATGAGTACATGCCACATTTACGACTCCATCAGATCCGCGATGCGCCTGGCCCAGCCTCGGCTGAACGACGACCAGTTGGCCAGGCTGGTCATGAACCGCAGCCGGTGCGAGAGATAGCGACGCGTAAGCGTTGCGCCGTCGGCCTGGTTCACCGCGGTCAGGGTGGCAGGACCGAGCACACCATCTTCTTTGGCGCCTGCCGCGCGCTGCAGCCAGCGCACAGCCTGGCCAGGGCCACTGTTCACCGCGGCGTCGAACACGACATAGCGAATGCCAGCGGGTAACTCATCGGCTCGAACGGCTTGCCAGTACCTCTCGCGGTAGATCCGCTTGGCCAAGTCGATTGGCAGCTCGCGCATATCCCCGCGGTAGCCAATCTCTCGAGCCACGGCTTCCGTCACACCGAAGCGGGTTTTGCCGCCAGGGTCGGCACTGTGGTCGCTGTAGCCACCTTCATGCCGGAGCAGTGTGTCGAAAGCCTGGTCAAAGTTCATTGCTGGGTCATTCTGAAATCGTGCATCTGTTGCTCGCGCCTGTCTTGCTTGTGCTTGTAGTACCAGTTCATCAGGAAGCCGGCCACGCCTAAGAACAGACCAACCAGCACGCCGATCTCACTCGAGAGCAGGCCTCCCATGACGCAAGCGCCTGCGCCCGTATACGTTGCTTTGCTGCCGACCGCTGACATTGCGGCCTCGATGGTGGTGTGCTGTCCTGGTGTCATGTCACGATCAGAAGTCATAAAAATGCGTCGATCCTAGCCGCTCTTGCTGAGACATGGACACGTTAGGCAATGATAAAAGTCCACAGCGGCGGCAGCGTGATGCCTCCGTCCCCGAAGGTGCGGGGTAACCATCTGACGATGTGGGATGCGGGGCTAGAAGTCATGGTTAGTTGTTTGCGATGACGGTCCAGTTGGTGCCGTCGTATCGCAAGGTGGCCCACTTTCCGATTGTTGCGGCAAGAATGGCTGTCCCAGGGCCACCGGTAGGTGGGACTACATTAGCCGATGCCGACTGAACAATTTGAGCTACCCGAGAAGTAATTGTCAGTTCCCGACCGATCTGGTTTGAGCCGCTTGGAAGCGTGATAGTGCATGTACCGCCGGAGCCGATTATAATAACAGTATCCAACCCGTTAACAGACAGTTGCCCATCGACGGTGTATGTAGTTCCGGAGACATACGAGCTTCCAGGGTAAACGCCGTTTGTTTTTATCGAATAACTGGATACATCACCTAAAAAATTGAGATTTCTGACGGTGGATACGTTTGTATATGCCTCAATTTTATTAGGGCAAACTGAGGACCCACCAATCAAGGTTGTTGAACTTCCCAACGTAAAAAACACAAATGGGAAATCTGGTTTATTAGTACCCAAAATTCTTGGGTTAATCAAAACGTGATTGTTAAAGATATTAAATGCGTTCGGTGCTTTTGCTGCTTCGACTTCTGCAACAACGGGATTGATCAACGTGTTGTCATACCCTGACACTCTGATCGCGCTGCTGTCAAACGATGAAGCCGCCGCAATCGTTTCAACTGTTGGATTGATCGCCGTACACATTTGGCCGCCGAACTCTAGCGTGCCGTCACCGACGCAATAGTAAAACGTCGATTTAAGCGATGTATCTTGCAGCATTTTTCCGTTGGCACACAGCACCGCCTCTAAGCGGTACTCGTTGTAAACGCCTCCTGTAATAAACGCTGTGCTTGCTGCGCCGATGCAAATGATGTTGAACTTGTTCGAATAAACCTCGTTTGCTCCAGCAACAACCAATTGGAGCGCCGTGCTTACTGCTTCCGCGTGAAAATCGTAGTCACCAAAAGAAACAACATATGGTGCAGTTGCCTCAAGTTTTACCGCTGGAGCGCCCGCAGTACCCAGGCCTTTTACCCGCAACTTGAGCAAGCCGCACGAAACCAGTTGTCCGGTAGATGCGTCTGCGAGTCCGTAAATTGCAGGGTTAGTTGTATTCGCCTGCTGGATGATGGTGCTGGTATAACCTTCACCTTGAAAAACTGCACCGGATTTCAAACGAAGGTTATTCAGTTTGTAAGTACCTTCAGGCACAAGAATCAGGCGGTTTGAATAGAGCGACGTTCCTTGCGCCGCAGTAAAAGCCGCCGTGTCATCTGCCACACCATCCCCCACAGCGCCGAAGTCTTTGACACTGACGACGTCGTTTAGCTTGACCTTGTTCTTGAATGCTTTGCTCATGTTGCTTCTTTCAGCAGAGTGTTTGGGTCATAGCGGTGCCATTGACTAGTATGTTGACCTGCAAATCTCGTATGCGTACACGGCACCACCTAAAATCTGGGTGTAAAACACAATGTGTCCTCTGCTTGCAAAATTGACACCGCCGTCCATGAATATGTAAGCGCTGTTTGCAAATGTCATGTTCGCGTTTTGGGTGTTGAATATTAGGATGCGCCCCGCCGTGGCGTCTGTTGACAACCTGTTGACTGTCACCGGAGCACTGGCATTGCAATAGAACAAACTCCCGCCGGGGACTGACAGAATGTTCCCAGACACATTAAACTGAGACAGGCCTGCGTCGGCCATCTCAAACGACAGAGCGCCTCTCGACAGCATCGGGATTTCTTGCGCCCCAGAACCACCAATTGCGGTGGTCAT
>Ga0181346_1000159_pt1 | contig 27454 bp, 36 predicted proteins | sample Su13VDMM15DN_FD_130100 | JGI IMG/M metagenome (GOLD analysis project Ga0181346, IMG submission 130100) | Freshwater viral communities from Lake Michigan, USA - Su13.VD.MM15.D.N | ecosystem: Environmental > Aquatic > Freshwater > Lake | place: USA: Michigan | collected 2013-07-15 | reverse complement strand
GAGCATTAATCCGCTCCATATCCAGAGCGTCGCGCTGTTCACCGAGAGACATGCGACGACGGACGGCCTCAGTGCGGCGGGCCTGCTGTTCGGCAAGGTTCTGCGTCAGCGCATTGCCGACCGCGACACCGAGAAACGGAGACTGGTTCGACATCAGAGACGCTCCGAGCCGCTGCAAGGTCTGACCGATGGACGGCTTCTCGAATCGCGCGAGTTCGCTTTCCTGATCGGCAATGCGCTGCTCACGGCGGCCCATGATTTCAGCCATGCGAGGATCAGTGCCGGTATCGGCAGCGGCGATGCGCTCCATCAACATGCGACGCGCCTTAGCCATGGCATCTTCAGGTGCGCCGGTTCCCATGGCGGGAACTGAGCCGTAACGCTGGTTCAACATCGTTTGATATGGGCTAACGGAAGCCATGATTAATTCCTCCGAAACAGGTCGGCCAGCGTCCCGATGCCGGCAGCAACAGCGCCGATGTTCGACGCCGTGGTGTTCGGGCCGGGCTGACTCTGCGCCGTGGAAATCGGAACCTTAAGCGTGTTCCCGATGCCAGCAAGGCGCTCGGTCTGCTGGAACGGAAAGTCACGCTGCTGCTGGAAGTCTTGATAGGCAAGGTCGGCAGACCGCTGCATCATGCCCTGCTGTTGACCGCCGATGCCAGACAGTGAAGCAACGTCGGCCTGCTGTGCAGCCTGAAGATCACGACCAAGACCGGCCTGCATCTGGCCCACCTGCATTTGGCGATAGAGGTCGGACGCGCCAAGCTGGCCAACAGCCTGCCCAGCGGAGAGCGCGCGGCTCGCGTCATTCTGGAAGATGTTCGCAGCCTGGTTATAGCCCTGATTGAGCAACTCGGCCTGCTGACGCATGGCAGATTCATTCGTGTCACGCAGCGCGCGGGCGGTGAACTCTGCATTGCGGTCGCCGCCGAACGTGCCGCCACCAACGAAGGTCTGGTTGACCTGCGGCAGTAGATTTTCACGCAGGTTGCGCGCGGCCAGCGTGCCGACGTTATTGACCACCGCATCGGTATACGGGTTCATGTAGGACTGCGCGGCCTGCGGAAACGTCTGCGTGCCCTGCTGGAAGAACGGCTGGGCCATCTGACTGGCGGAGCCTTCAGCCGCACGGTTCAGCGTCTGCGCGCCCTGCTGGAAGAACGGCTGGAATGAGCCGACGTTCTGCCGAGCCATGCCGAACGCCTGCTGCTGGTCTCCGGTGAACGGAGCAATGCGCGGCGCTTGGTATTGCTGATACGGTTCCGCCGTGGTCGAATAGGCGCGACCAAGGACGTTCTGGGCGAACTGGTTATACCATTCGGGCAGGGCCTGCTGGCTGGTCGTGGTGATGGTGGACATTACTTGACGGCTCCCAGAAGTGATTTTACACTTTTTTGTGGCGGCGCGATAGTCTTAACACGCTTCCGTCCAGCGCGCTTGCGAATCAGTTCGCGCATTTCGTTGAGCCGGCGAGCGCCTTCATTGTTGCTGCCGTCGCCAAGATCAGAGACGGTCTGCGCGTCAATGACGTATTCACCGTCTGACAGTCGCGCATCAATCAGGTCGTCCTGCCCGCCGCCGATGCCGCGTGCGTGGCCGCCGTCCTTGAAACGAGGTGTTGGCGACTGCGGCTCTGGAAGGATGCTCGCTCGTTCTGCCCCAATGCCAGTCTGAAACTGCGGGGTCGCATCACTAAAGAACCGGAACTCGCCGCCGGTCTGCCCGTAGGTGAACGGGTCGAATGTCGGCGTGATCTGCTGGCGGTTGAGCGGCTGATAGGACACGAGGCCGCGATTGGGGTTGAGGCCGTCACCAATGCCGGTATTGCCGCCACTACCGCCGAGCAGGCCGGCAAGCCCTTGAATGGTAGACAGGCCGCCGAGACCGGCTTGCAGATAGTCAGCGACGCCCATGCCCGCGCCGCCCGTTGCCGTGGTTCCAAGGCCGGCGGTTTCAGGACTGTTCGGGAATTGCGTGTCGATGCGCGGAGACTCCACGCCAGCGTTCATCGCGGCGTCCTGCATGGCCGGCGTGATTGACGGGCCAGTGCCGAGAGCGGCGGCAGCGGCACCGATGGCAGGGATTGCAGCGAGTCCGAGGCCAGATGCGAGACCGGACGCAGCCTTGGGAGTGACTACGTTAATCATGGTCTCTCCGGGTTGGAGAGCGAATGGTTCCTCGTCGGGCGCTGCTTCGGGGGCGGAGTCGCCAATCATTCCCGCGTTGTCGCTAAGGAACTGGTCGAAGACGCCACTCACCGCCGAGCCACCCAGACCGGCAAGACCGGACGCGAGGCCGGACGCAATCTTGGGTGCCGCGACGTTAATCAGGGTTTCACCGGGCAGGAGAGCGAACGGCGCTGTGGAGGACAGGGCGGAACCCAAGCCCGAAAGGGAAGGGGCGGCGAAGCTATGGATAGCGGTAGACGGGACAGCAAACGGCGCACCCGCAAAAGAAAGCGTCGTGCCGCCACCACCAGAACCCGCAGGCGCTGCCGCACCGAGTCCGCTCAGCGCGCCAGCGGTAACGCCGGTTATGGCACCTTTAATCAGAGCGTTCTCAAGGTTGCTTCCGGTTCCAAGACTGCCCGCCACAGAGCCAATCCCGGCACCGAGTCCGGTTCCTATAGCGCCGCCGCCGAGAAATGGTGCAAGCGTTCCGCCAGAGATTGCAGCGAGAGCCATGGGCAGAAGAGTGCCCAACTGGCCCGTGTTGTTTTCTCGGTTCGCATATACATCTGTAAACCCTGTTGCCGGGCCTCCGTCCGGGGTGGCCGTCCGGACTTCCTGCTGGAGACGGACATCAACACTAGCGCCACCGCCCTTTGAGATTTCGTTGGCTTGGGCAACCAGAGCCGCGACTTCCTGCGGAGTCGATGCGGAGCCGATCACTTTGCCGCCAACCGTCAGCCTGTAGTTGGTGCCAGGCAACGGCTGAAAATCGAGCGACTCATATTCCTTGTTTCCTTCCAAGGAAAGAATAGGGGCGTCCTGCGCATAATCGTATAGAGAGCCTGAAATGCCAGAGCCAGCCGCGCTCAACTGACCGGGTTGGCCAATCATAAGACCGCCAGGCACATTAATTCCGGTCTGCACTCTCTGCCGCATAAGCGCGGCGGCGGACTGCAAGTCAGCAACCTGCTGCGGCGTCAGGGTAGGCGGACTAGAAGCCATCGTTCAGAACCTCAATCAATCTCGCCGCCCAATCGCGCCAATCGGAAAACTGAAATGGCAGTGGCGCTCCAAGCGATGCGATGTTGTCAAGTGATACTACACTAGAAGCCCAAGATTTCCAATCACCATCTGAATCTGGAATCGGAATCTGCCCATAGGCTTCGAGCGATGGAGTGCTGAACGAAGCCCATGAAACGAATGAGGGCATGTAGTATGGGTTGATGCTCACGACTGAACCCGCGAATCTGCCGGGCCAATGTGCGCAATCGTCTTGCCCATCTGATAATCGCCGCCGACATCGTTGCTCTCGAAGCGCAGCCGCAGGTGGCGACGCACCTCTTTCATCTTAACGACCTGCTCTGCCGGTGTCATTGCCACAGCGGGGAAGGTCTGCGGCGCGGAGATAACGTCTTGCGATTTCGTATTGATATATCCAGAAACCTGCACGGTCATGTTTCCGGTCTGCACGAAGTCTGGCTCGACAGCGGTGATACGCATGGCAGCGTTGGTCGGCGGCTCTGAGGTCAGAAGCGTCAGGTCGCCCGTCTCAAAGTAGCTGCGGATCGCAGACATTGATGCGCCGTCAATGGCATCGACGCCGACCTCGTGACGCCACACCTTGTATTTCGACGACACGGCCTGCACGCCAGCAAGCAATGGTGAGCGGAACACCTGCGCATAGAGGCCGGCGCTGCGGCCACCTTCAGGCAGCGGCGTGTCATACCAGGTATTTTCGCGGACGTTATAGATGACCGCATGGTTGCACTCGGTTGCTGACCCCTTAGGGAAACACCACCAGATTTCACCGAAGCGCGGAACCTTGAACGCGAACACCTTATTGGCGACCGCATAGTTCAGATTGTCAAAGAAGAAATTAACATTCAGTTCATTCGGAACATCGCGGACTGTGCCGTTGTATAGAATGAAACGGTCGAGTCCGCACCAATAGAACACGCCGTCGTATTCGATGACGCTGTTCGAGGACAGGATCGAGGTCTGTGACGTGATAGTGTCGAATGCGAAGATGCCGGGATTGCCGACGTAGGAGCAGCGCACGAGACTGTTCAGCGTCCAGAACAGGCCGGCAGGGGCTTGGCCGCCGCCGCGCAGAGGAAGGCCTTTGACGATCTTGGCGCTGTCAATAGTCGCGTTGCCTGCGTCGCCCGTGGCAAAGTCGGTCGGGTTGCCTACATCGCTCCACTTGACGATGCCATTGTTCCCGTAGATGAACAGATATGGATGCAGAACGACGCAGCCGCCGGAAACGGATTGCCCAACGCTGGTCAGCGCGGCAGTCGTGTAGATATTGCCGTAGTAAACCGGGAAGTCTGTTGCGTCGGAAATGTCAGCCAGAGTCCGGCTTGGATGCGCAAACAGAAGCATATTGCCCGTGCCGGCAGAGTCGCGCATGGCGTCAATCTGCCAGTTGTAATTCGCGTCAACAACGAACCCCGCCGGAGTTCGAGCGATGGGGGCTGAGGTGTTTCCCGTGTTGTCTATAGTGAAAGCGTCAATGCCGACATTGTGACCGGCGTGCGTGTATACAAGGCCGCCCTGCGCTTGTGTGTGAAACTGGCGCACGATGCCATTAATGTATGGATTGATGTTCCGATAGCCGCCAATCTTCCGAGGCAGGCCGCGCTGAAAACGAACCCACTCGCCGTCAGTGTAGAACCCGCCGTCAAAGCGGGAGCCGTCGCGCTTGATGCCGGGCTGACTGCGGATAACGACTGGCTGTTCCATTAGGTCGCCTCCACCTGAAGCGTGATGGTCGCGGTCGCTTGCACGGTCGATGTGGCCACGTCGCGGATTGAGACGGTGAGGGTGCGCGAAAAGAATGCGCCCGAAGCGGAAGAGGAGAGTTCCCACGTCCGCGTCGTGCCGAGGTTAGACCAGACTCCAGCGCCAGTCGGGCCTGTAAACGTGCCGCCGCTACCTGTTACCGTCACTTCGACTTCGTAATCCGAGAACCCAGACAGAGGAGAAATCCAGTTGCCAATGGTCGTTGCCGAACCGTTCACGATGGTCTGGATTGCGCCGGCATCGGTCAGGCGATAGCCCGCGCTGGCCGGATTGTTTACGCCAACGTCGGAGACGGTCTGGTTGGAAATAGAGATGACGGGGGCGCGGTTATAATATCGCTGCCACGTCCCAGAAACGCGCGTCCACGCCTCCTGCACGGGCTGCCATACACCAGACACGCGGACGCTGGGATCGACGATGTCCCTCCATGTTCCACCGTCTCGCGCGTGCCACGGCATTAGTAGCGCAGCCAGATGTCGCCATCAGCGCCGCCGGAGGGCGTTGACGTGCTGATGGTCACGGCACGATATGCGTTGGTGCCGATCAGGTTTCCATTGACCGCAAAGCCTCCGGCACCGTTCCACGTCCCAAGGCCTGCCGATGTGACAGCGAGATTGGCCAACTCCGAAGAGGCTGCGCTGTTGGTGAATTGCAGATAAGCGGGGGTTGCTGCAACTGGAGCGCGAATGCGAACGCCGCCCGTTGAGGAGGAGCCTGGCGACTGTGCGTCAACAAGTCCTGAAGTGGTCACGTTGCCGGTGACGCTGACATTCGAGCCGTCGTCCGTAATAATCGACGCCGTGAATGCCGAGGTGCCATTGGCGCGGACAAGCCTGTTAGCCGTGATCGACGCAGCGCCGCTGCCGCCGTTTGCCACGCCAAGAACGCCGGTCACGTCCGCACTGCCCAGAGCAATAACCCCGGTCGTGAACGCCGAAGTCCCGTTGCCGCGCACTATGCCTGTCAACGTCGTCGCGCCAGTCCCACCGTTCGCCACAGAGAGCGCGGTGCCAGACCAGTTCGTGTTATTAATCGTGCTGACGGTCGCTAGAGAGCCAAGTCCAAGCGCCGTCCGCGCCGCAGAGGTGTCAACAGCGGTGAATAGCGCATCGCCCGTGGCCGTGCTGCCAAGCGCCGTCCGCGCGCCCCCCGCAGTCGCAGCGCCCGTGCCGCCGTTTGCAATCGCCAGTGTGCCAGTCATGGTCAATGTGCCGCTGGTCGTGATTGGGCCGCCGGTAAATGAGAGTCCCGTTGTGCCTCCGCTTGCGTTCACAGATGAAACAGTGCCGCCCCCAGAGCCAGCACCGATAGCCGTCAGGAACGCGGCAGCGTCAAGCGCGCTCACTGTGTTGTCGGCGTTCAACCGCAGGAACCGAATCGCGGATGGGTTCGTCAGGGTCAACAGATTTCCGCCAACCGTGGTGCCGCCGATGGTCGTTCGTGCCGCAGCAGCATCCGCAGCGATGAACAGCGCATCGCCGGTTACAGTGCTGCCCAGCGTAGACCGCGCCCCAGATGCGGAGGCAGCCGTGAACAGTGCGCCGCCGGTTGCTGTAGCGCCGAGATTGACGCGCGCACCAGAGGCGGTCGTCGAACCCGTGCCGCCCTGACTAACAGACAGTGGGAGCGAGATGCCGGCGGTGTCCGCGTCAATGACGTTCGTGCCGTCGCTATACAGAATCGCGCGCTGGTTGCGGCCAATCGTGACGCCGGTTCCAGCCGAGGTCTTCATTTCAATCGTGTAGGGATCGGAAGCCAGGTCTGTTTCGTTCGATACCCAATACTGTTGCACAGTCGCGGGCACGATGACGACCATGTTGCCGGTGATCGTTCCCGTGAAGCGATAGGCAATCCGGTTCAGGTTCGCGCCGGCCAGCGTATACGGCGACGACACGCTGGTAAGATTGATCGACACGAAATCAAACGTGAACGTCGCACTCTGGCCAAGGCCGACTGTGAAATAATTGCTGCCGTCACAGAACAGGATGGCGCTATCGCCGGGATTCAGGATCAGCGTTGAGCCGCCGTTAATAACCTGCCCGCCGACGCTGGTATCAATGGTCAGGCCGCCGCTCCCGCTGTTCCGCAGATGGATGAACCAATCGTTGCCAACCACAGCGGTAGACGGCAGTGTGAATGTTCCAGCGCCGCCCGTCCAGTTGAACACCTCGGAGCGGTCGTCTGTGCTTGCGGAGTAGTTGATGCTCAGCGCGGTGGCTGACATGGCCTGATTGAGCGTCGAGCCGATAGCCTTGATGCCAGCGCCGACGAGTGACCCGGCCGTGGCAGACGACGTTCCAGCGCCGAACTGCACCGTGCGCCATGTTCCGTTCGCGGTTGCGTTGCTGGTCAGGATAATCTGCCACGCCAAACCCGGAGCGATGCTGACGATAGTGCTGCCGCTGCTGTTTGCCACGTTAAACGAGAACGAGCCGGCGTTGAAAAACAGGATGATCTGCCCAACCGAAACCTCATTGGCAGGCGGCATGACCACCGAATAGCCAGACGAGTTCGGCGTCACGTCCATAATATCAGCAACCACGTCTTCCGTCGTCGCCGTTTCAAGCGGCCACGCGAGAGTTACGTTGCTGTTCAGCGTGATCGCGCGATACAACGCACTGGATGGATAAATGGTCGTGCCGCCAAAAACCGAAGTAAAGGTCATCTGTTAAGCCTCACGTCGCACGATTGAGCGGTCAACAATCTGCCGCTGATCTTCGCCGTTGATTGCAGCGATGGAGCGATTATACAGCCCTTCCCACACCTGAAGGCGCTGGTCGTTCTTCAGGAACGGAGTCGCTTCAAGCAGGGACGCATACAACAGCGCGTCCGGTGTGTAGTCCGTCCAATAATTCGTCTGATGTGCGTCTTCCAGGTAGGCCGGGTTCTCGTGGTAGATGACTTCATACGGAATTGCACCGTTCGGAGTCGGGCCGAACAGCCAGTGGCTATACTGATAGTCGGCATAATATTTCGGGGTGCCCGTTACAGTCGGGTCTGGATGCACTGCGCGGACGAACTCATAGGATCGCGGCGTTAGCGTGACGCGCCGGTTCGCAGGGTCGCCCGTGCCAATGTTGATCGAGATGGTTTCCCGCCAGCGGTCGGGCTTGGCGTAAACGCTGCTACTGGAAATCATCGAAGACGACACCACGGCAATCGTTCCAAGGATTTTCACCTCACGGCCAAGGCGGCGCTCTGCGAGGTTAATCAGTTTCGGAAGCTGCTCAAACACAGTCGGGTCAGTCGTATCCCCGCGCTCCAGATAGGCGCGCAGATCGTCTTGCAGACTGGTAAAGGTCATGGCGGTGGGCATTGACGCACTATAACATAGTAGTTGACGGGAGGGAAGCGTTTGCGATACAAGCGCCATCCCTCCCCATCCGGGCTAAACTCAACCTCTCTCGCATCAGCAGGGTGGGGAGGGAATCAAAAAATTCCCAGAAACCTCCGCTTCTTTCCGTTGAGCGAGTCGTATATCTCGCGCTCCCGTTTTTCGCAGGCTGCAATCACAGAGCGGATATACACCTTGTCCGTGTTTGCCGTTTCCAGTTTCCCGGTTTGGCCGACAAATGCAGCGGCCCATTCACGCTGGCTCTCGGCGCGAGAGACATCGACGCCCTGCACCATAGACCACGCCTCTGCGGCGACGAACTCACTGCACTTTACAGGCGGGATGGTCAGCCGGGTAACTGTGGTTGAACATGCAGGCAGCAGCGCGAGCAGCATCAGAAGCGTCAGCGTCAGTAGGAGCCTGCAATACTGATGTGACCCCAGCAGGCACTCGCTCTTCAATGATACGTTTTTCCACATAGTATCTCTCCGTTTCCTTGCGCACGTCCGTCGCCGCTTCCTGTCGCTTTTCCGCAACAGTCTGTTGATTTTCTGCATCAGTCACAGCAAGCCGCATCTTTCCCGGCGCGATGAATACCTGGTAGATCAGGATGCCGCCGAGAGCGAATCCAGCAAACGCAAACAGATAGCGCGCGATGGTTTTATGGGTATCGGTGAACGTCATTGACTCACCGATCCATCGGGCACCAGCGCCGCAAGGAAGGCCGCTGCCGCCGCGATGTAGCCCCACGGAATATCGAGAGCAGCACCAGCAGACGCAGCCGCTCCTAGTGCGAGCCATGTGCTGCGCTCGTTCAAGCGGGCCTTCATATACTTAATCATTCCACCACCTCAAGATCGTGGTCGCCAGATTTCCAGATGCGCTCACGAATGACGCGCGGCAGGATGATGCAGCCGCTCGATGCTGTGCCGGGAGCGCGGACAGAATCCCCGTGAATCTGAAACGCAGATCGTCCCGTTGTGTCGTGCCGCGTGTCGTTCGGCGTTGCGTCAATGGGGTATAAATCCATGGCGTATGGCCCGGTTCGCTGACTCGTTCGCGGCGTGCCAATGCGATAGTGCCCACGCGGTAGAGGGCCAACGCCAGCGACACCTTGCAGAGCCGGATTGTTGCGGCCACGGCCTTTGCCTGCATAGCCCGAAGAAATGCGGGAGCCGTTGTGACTCAGCGTCCCGGCACTCTGATCCCATGTCCACATTCATCATTCTCCCGTATCGGAATCCGTAGTGCCAGAGCGGGTCGAACACATGCCGGATTCCTCTTGCTCGATCAGGAAGTCCAGATAGTGGCGGGCCTTCTTCAAGTCTGCCAGTCCACCTTTGTCCTTCCAGCGCGTGACGTATTTTATCACGTTCCCCTCGCAAAATCCAATCCCGTTTGCGAGGATGAACTCGATAGGCTGAATGGACTTGGAGCGATAGTGGTCGCCGCCAACTTGGGTGAAGAGGGCGCTCATTAAATCATATCCAGATTAACACGGCTGCGCGCAATCTCGCCATACTCTCGATGATACGAAATCACCTTCATGTCCCGCTTGCTGCGATAACCTGACTTGCGGTGCCATGCGTCGGTTGCGGCCAGCGTCCGGTGTGTCTCGACTGTGCAGCCAACGAGGTCGGTTGAGCGGTCGTGGTGGAAGTGGCCACGGTGAAACACGCGATGCTTCGTGCGGCCCCACGCTTCCGGCTCGTCGTGCGCCATGATGGCCGGAAGGTCGTTCTCTTTTGCTCCATCGCCGTGGGTGAAGCCGATCAGGTTCTTGCCGAACTCGTAGAAGTGATAGTATGCCGCAGGGTTAACAACCTTCACGCGCGGGTTGTTGTGAAAATACATATCGAGCGCCACGGCCATAGCGATGGCGGAAACGTCGTCGTGGTTTCCTCTCTCGTTAAAAACGATAACCTCACTGTGTTTTTCCAGCATCCGGTAAACCAAGTGAACCATCGTCCATCCGCCGACACGAAGAACCTCGTGCCATCGGCCATCAACATCAAGCGGGTTTCCGCTCTGCTTGGTTCGGGCGCTGTTGTCGTCGGCGTGAAAAAAGTCACCGAGGTTAGCGAGGATGGCGGTCTTTGCGGGCGGCGCAGTTGAGACAAGTCGATCAACGACTCCCTTCGTGTTTGCTTCTGCAATCTTCAGGTCGAAGTTCTCGCCGGCCTCTGGCGCATGGGCTTTCATGCCGAAGTGCGGGTCTCCCATGGGGTAGACGCAGAGCATGTCTTCATCGACGACGCTGGCATGTGAAACCTCTGGGCCGGGGGGCTTTCCTTCGCAAATGCCTTCGACAAAGGCGCGAATGTTTTCCGCAATCTGCGCGCGCTCCGGCGACTCGATAACCCACCGTTGGCCCACAGAGCCATCGGCTCGATAGTTCGTGCTGATGCGCTTGATGACATTCCCTGCCAGCGCGGGAGAAAGTGGAACCTCGTCGCCGGTTGCTGACTGCTTAACAGAAAATCCCTTGAGACTGCCATCTGCTGCGTATTGGTCTGTGACTTCTCGGATTTCCATGCCCGGCAGTGGGGCCATGGCGCCGCGATTTCCGATGGTGCGCGACAGGTGGCGCTTGACGGCGTTATCTACTGCGGTCTTACTGGTTCCCAATTCTCTCGCCGCCGCCCGCCTGCTTCCAACTCTTTCCGCAAGCGCGGCAATCTCCGCATCGCGTGCGGGGTCAATGTCATGTTGATTCGGCAAGTGCCTGCTCCTGTCAGGTTGACAGGCCCAACCACTTCAATGCGCCATTGGCAACAGCGGCGATCAGACCTGCAAGGAAAGTGAACGTAATGCCTATTCCAACGCCTACTCCAACGAGGTGCGAGCGCGCCTCTTTCAGTTCTGCGATTTCGTTTCGCAGTCCCGCAATCTCCGTGTCCAACTTTTTCTCGAACCTGTCAAGCCTTTCCGGCAGCGGATTCAATATCGCAGCCAGTCCGCCGATTTGCTGACCGAGTTCATAGTGAGATGGTTGTGTCATTTTTGTCGCAGTCTATTAATACGCCGGAACAACGGGCGCGGTAAACGTCGCCACCACAGCGCCGGTCGCCGGGATGCTGCCAAAACTACCGAGGTTGCTCCATGCCGCGCCCGCGCCGTCAAAATAGAACTCTGGCTGGGTGCCTGTTGGGGTTGCGCCCAAACTGCCTAGATCAACCGGGTTGCCGGCAAGAGCGAATTTCTCCCGATTGGCCGTTACAGTTAGGTCAAGCGTTTGCGTCGGGCTGATCCACATATGGCCAATGTCGCCAATCCAAGGCCCGGTGCCCGGCGACTGCGCGCCAATGCCGATGCGGGTCAGGTTGGTGCCGGCTTGGTCAAGTGTGGCGTAGGTCATGGTGGCAACTGCCACGTTGTTCACATAAACCCGCGCAGTCCCACCACTGGCGGCGATCATCACATGATACCATGTATTGATGGCAAACTGCGTTGCGCCGCCGTTGGCCGTGAACGACACGGTGTCAGTCGCCGTGTTGTTGTTCAGTCGCAGTGTAAGCCGACCAGAGGATGCGGTCAGCAACTCCCATGTGGTTGTGCTGCTCACCCGGAACTGGAAAATGCGCCGCGTAGTTGCGTTCCAAGACGTGTCCGCCGAACGTATCCACATGCTGGCGAGCAAGTCGCTACCCGCCGGGACAACCACGCTTTCATTGTTGAAATAGTCCCCACCGTCAAAATACACAGCGCGGGCGGTGAAGGGTGGAGCCGGCACCGGAACAAGCGTATCCGTCTGCAAAGGACGCACCGCAACACCGGGGAAGGGATATGTCGCCGTCACGTCCCGATATGCTGGGATTGTTTCGATCAGCATGTCCAGTTCAACGCCAATATCGCGCGGGGTGAACAGGACGCCAGATGCGCCGCCGGCCAGATACCGGATGCTGTCACCAAAGGCAAAAGCCGTGGTGGGCGTAATCCGCACCTTGCCGCGCTTGGGGCTTCCACTGCCCGTGTCAGTGATTGTGACAGTGCCGCGCGTGTTGGCCGGATAGCTAACTTCGGCAGTGTTGAACACCGGCCTGTAACTACCAGACCGGCCAATCTCCATGCCGATAACATCTTGCCGGTGCGGCACAAGGGCGCTGACAGCCGCGCGGGTTTCCAGTATCCGGCGCGTTGTCAGCGTGCCGTTGTTTGGCAGCCTGACTAGAACATCGCACCAAGAGCCATCCGTAGCAGCTTCAAGGCTCTCGATATAAGGCTCATTGATTGTAAGCCCAGCCTCGCGGGCGATGGCGGCAAAGAACGGCCACATGAATGCAACCTGCCCGTCGCCGTCTCCAGCAATTCCTCCAGGCGGGTCAGTCGTCGGGTGCGTAGGGCCGCCGTCTGTGCCGGGCGAAACGTCATAGCGAAGGCTGAGCGGAGCCGGGCCGGAAATGACGCCAACGCTGGCCGCAAGGGGGTTGTCCGGCAAGTCCATTATGACCTGTCGGCGGGGCGCTCCCATTGTGCTGGTGACAGAGGTAAAGTTGGTTGCCTCAACAACGTCTGGTGGGTCGGTGGGGTAGGCGAAAACGTCAGACATGGGCGTGAGAACGGCCCACTTGGTATCTGACCGGGTAAACACGCCCCGGCCCTTCGCGGTCGTCGCGGCTTGGGCGTCCCAGATGCAATGGTCAACGCGGCGACTGATGACCGCATTGGTGGTGCCAAGCGTGAAATTCGCCCCGCTGCCATCGCTGCCAAAATACAGCGGCCAGAACGCATTGACAAAGTTCGCAGTGAAACCGCTGTCCGAGCGATACCAACACTCAAGCAAAAGGTCGGTGGGCTGGCCAGAGCCAGTTTCCGCCGCCGCAATCATGCCGGTGAAGTCGCTCCAATAGCGGCCATCGGGATCGGTTGCATCGTCTCCCAAGTCCACGCGCCCAGTGCCCGAAAAGCATGGCGTGGCAATGTGGAAGGACTTGCCCGGCAGCACGTAAGCCAGCGCGCAAGTCATGGCTGAAATGGCCGGGTTGACGCTGCGGGCAGTAGCAGCAGCTTGCGTGACCGGGGTGGTGACAATCGGGCCAAGAGCCACGGCTTGCGTGTAAACCGTAACCACGCCGCTGGGCACATTCGTCGGCTGCGGGATGATGTTATACGGGCCAGCAGGTGCGACGATGTAAAAAATCTCGGACTGCCCCATTACGGCAATGTTATAGACCGACTGTGCAGGGGTGGAACCACCAGTCGGAGACAGCCCGCCGCCCTCGCTGAACCCACCGAAGCCAGCCCAGAGGCCATTTCCAGAACTAAGGCTGGTCGATCCAGACCACAGACCGCTGGCCATTAACGGTCGCCCGGAGCGCCGGCCTGAAGCAGAATCATTCGCACGACGCCAGTGCCGGTCACGACCAACTTGGCGGCCATAGGCACGAAGCCGTAGTTCGACTGCCGACCCACGGTCTGCGACACCATGTTCGTGTCCGGGTGGGCATACCAGACCGGCGTGATTTCGGAGTCGTTCACATCGTTCAGGGTCTGCTGCACAGTCCACGTCGGACTGCCGCTCACCACGTCCACCTGAACGGAGACATTGGTGCCACCAAACGAATCAAGGATGGCTGCATTGCTGTCTCCAGCATTAGTGCGAGTAACGACGACACGGCGCATTTTTGACCTCCGAAAGTTGAATTACTATAGCAATTTTATTCCGGCGGGGGAAGGGGCGGGCGTGGATTTCTTACCGGAACAGGATCGTTTTTAATCAAAGGTCTTGCAAAATAAGGCTGTGGTTTATCGTAGCATGAACCACACACGAGAACGCCTGTGCCAACTGGAGCATCGCCGCCGCGAAACTCTTTCTGTTCACGCAGGTCGCGGTGGAAAACCTCAAAGCCGCAACGGTCACAGATGGCGCGCGGAGCCGGGTCTTTCCACGAAAAGCGGAATCGTTCTCGCCTCACCGGAAACTCAACGACGGCAAGAAGCGCATGGTCACGCGCTCACGGTCTTCGGTGATCGCCGTCCGATAGGCATTTACTGCCATGTCGGTCAGCATCGCCGCACGGTCTGGCGCAAACTTGACCGCCAACTTCGCAGCCAGTCCGGAAGCAATCGCTTCAAGCAGTCGGCCCGGCGCGTCAAGGCTATTCGTGAAATCACCAGCGTCCTGCTGTGTCCGCATCCGGTAATACAGCAGCGTCACCGTATTATCCTGCGGCACAGGCCAAACCTTCAGGGTCGGCGGATTCGTGCGCTCCAGATAAAACTGTGTCGGGCGGCCAGCAGTCTGCGCCTTGTTTGGCAGGGCCAGGTATTCGGCGCGGCTGATCGGGTTCACCATCAGGTCATTGTTCACGCCGCCCTGTGTTGTGCGCGTCGCGGCCTGAGTGATGTAGATGGTCGAGCGGTCGAGCGTGTAGGACTGCTGGCCAGTCAGCAGCGGCAGCGTCATAAGGTCAACGGCCCACAGGTTCGGGCCATTGTTCGCCCACTCGCTGAACATGAAGTTCAAGCTGCGACGGGCGCTGTCAATATCATTGCTGGTCAGTGATGCGGGGTCACGACCGATGCGCTCGAAGGCTTCGGTGATGACATCGACCTGTTCAGTCGTCTCGAAGGAATATGTTCCGCTGGTTGCCATTAGCAAGCCCACCGTTTACGGGCAAGGCGAAGGCGACTGTTCGGGTCTTTCGCCGCCTCTGGAAACTGTTTCATCTGGCCGGCAGAGCGAGCGCAGAACGACTTTTTGCGCGAGCCGCCCTCTGGCTGAGGAGGCTTCAGGTTGCTGCCGGTTGCGCTGTTATATGCCTTGCGCCCGGCCTCGGTCAGACCGCCGGACTTAGATTTATGCGCAGCCTTAAAATTGAAATCCGTCTTCTTCGTCATGTCGCACCTATCGAAGTGGGGCGACCCGAAGGCCGCCCCGTATCGTTACGCCTGAGTCACGCCGTAGGCCGTGACCTGAGTGCCGGTCTGAACATAGATGTAGACAGTCAGTCGGCGGGTGCCGTTGGCTGCACTCGGCGGCAAGAACGTGCCGCGAACATCGTCCGTAGTCGTGGTAGCTGGACTGGTCACGTCGCCGGCAGCGAAAGTGCCGGTCGTTACCTGTGCGCCATCCCATGCGGTAATGAGATAGTTGCGGCTGGTCACGCGGAACGGCAGGCCGAGAATGTCGGTGCTGCCGACCGATACGTTGTTCGCCGTCGCAGCCGAGATGGCAACGCGGGTCACGCGCCGGAACGCCTTCTGGCCGCTGACGGTCGTGCCAGCGTTGAACGCAATAAGCTCGGTCATCGGCTGGTTGTTGGCGTCGTAGCCAAACACGGTAGCGGTCTGGGTGGTGTCCCCACCGCCTGCCACGATTGACACGGCGCGCGGCACGTCGAATGTCGCCACGCCGCCGGAAGCGGATGCTCCGTTGATGGTCAGATTGCCCGCCCCAGCCACCGCCTGGGAGGCGGAAACGGCGGTTGCAGACAGGGCCACGGGAACCACGTCGTAACTAACCATTTCCACCAGCGGAACGCCAGCCCCGTCAAAAACGGGAAAAATATTACCAACGCGAACGCCGTCTGAGAAATGAGTCATATAGCCTCCATCGGTTAGGGGGAAGCCGAAGCCTCCCCCATTCCCGTTTTACGATGCGCCCTGAGAAGCCCAGCTAGCGCGGAAGTTCGAGACGCCGAACGAGTAACGCTCGATGGCCGACACCTTGATGCTCTTGGTGTCGAAATCGGTCGTCATGTCGGTCTCAACGGGATCGCGTTCAAAATACTTGAACCCGTTTTCGGCGTTCGTCATCAAATACCAGCCGTTCGGATCGGTCAGGAACTGGTTGACACGATAGCCCTGCGGAACGGTGCTGAGGCTATACATGGCGTTGATGTCGTTGTTCGCAGTGCTGGTGCGCAGTTCCGTCTTCAGCAGACGCTCGGCAGTGAACTGGAGTTCAGCCGGGACAATCAACTTCGTCGGCTTGACCATGACGCGGTTGCCGGCGATGTCGCGGAACTTCTGGGTGCCGATGACAGCCGCTTCCAGCGAGGCTTCGCTGAGGTCGGCCTGCACGGAGAAGGTGTTGGCCACCGTGCCGTTGTCAATCGGGTGCGCAGTGCTGAACAGAGCCTGACCGTCGCCCAGCGCAAACGCGCCAGCGGTGAAGCCGTTGTTCAGAACTGAAGCCGCCCGGATTTCCTTGGTCTGCTTCAGCGAGTTGCTGAGAGCCTTGGCCTGGTTCGGGAAGGCCGATTGATACAGGTTGTCACGCATCGCCTCGCGGGTGATGATGAAACCCAGGCCAATCGTCTGGTGGTTGTAGATGGTCGAGTAGCGTTCGCCAGAGTTGAGGTCATACGACACGCTGGCACCCTCAGTCTTCAACTGAGCAAGCGACAGGTAACGCATTTCCACATCGACTTCGGAGGCCATGTTCGACTTGTTCCGAGTGAAGATGTCGGCCCACTGGCCTTCATACATCGGATAGTCACCGAACACAGTCTTCAGACCGGGGCGGAGCAGGCTCTTGATTGCAGCGGTATTAACAGCCATTGTATTTCTCCCTTACACGCCGGTCGTGCCACCGCGATAGCGATGGTTGTTGATGGACACGAACCAGTTGGCGAAGTTGCCAACCGCATTGCCGGGGAAAGTGTCGAGGCCGCGAATCTTCACGTCCAGAGTGGCGGTAGTCGCCTCAGTGGTGTTGTTGATCGAAGCGCCGCTGTTACCGGTTACTGCGTTACCAGTGCCAATGGCAAGGTTCGCGTTCAGGCCAACGTCGGCCAGAGCAAGCGGGGCGCCCGCAGCGCCGGAACCATTGGTTTCCTGCACCGAGAAGATCACGTCCGGGTCGTCGATCACATAGGCAGTCGCCACCTGAGCGCCGAGCGTGGTAGCCGAAGCCACCCAGTTCGGGCTATTCACCGGCAGGCCGCCGGTAGCAGGGGTGAACTGACAGCCCCAGAACACGCCCACGAGGGCAGAGCCGGGGGTTGCGATGCCGAGGGTGCCGTCAGAGAGGACAGTCACCGGGTCGCCTTTGAACAGAGCCGTGTTGTAGCCCGAAGCAATCGGATAAGGATTCAGCGCGTCACTCCACGCCGAACCATCAGCCTTCTTGATCGGGACAAGGCCGTTGGGCGCATTAGTGCCATAAGCCATTGGGGTTTTCCCTTGAAAATGTTGCTTGGTTCGGCGGATACGTGACCGCTATCGCAGGGGCAGATACGTGACTGCTATCGAATATGCTTAATCATAGTGTGTCTTTGTGGCCACGTCAAACGAAAAAGAGCCGGCGCGCATTATACGAGCCGGCTCTTCGGGTTTTAGGCGGACGAAATCAGTCGCCTTGGAATCCGTGACTGATTGTGCCTCGATTTTCTCGGACATAACCGCCAGGCATATTCTCCAAGCCGGGAGTAGACTTCATGATTTCGAGGTTCTCACGGGCCAGCGCGGCGCGTTCGCGTTCGAGGCTGCGCTTCGGCTTTTCACACAGAACCGAGTCGCGGCTGACGATCAGGTTGGAGTCGTCGATACGCGAGGTCATACCGGGGAACAGGACGCCGCCAGAGTAGGATGGATGACGGTCGGCAGGAACCGGAATCCAGCCAGTGCGGGTGCGAGCGCGAACATTGTCCTGATCCTCCATGCCGCGAACGCTCATGCGAACCCAGCGGTATTCCATGTCGGATGGAATCTCGTTGGGGTCGATGTGCAGCGGCGAGGACTTAAACTCGTCAACGGAATAACGCTCGTCGGCGGAGCGGGTTTTGTCTGCGCGGGTGGGGCGACGGGCCATTAGATGTTCCTTGCGTAAGCAGCCCACGCCTGTTGCGGGGGCAGGTTGGGGCTAACAGCTTCGGCAATCTGCCTCTGCTCTGCGGACAGGCGGACAATGTTTTTCTTCGGCGCAGAGGCGGGGCCGGTCTGGCGAGAAACTGGCGCAACGGATTTATCAGTCCTCATGGCGGGCATCTTCCTCGCGGGAGGCGCATCGTCCTCTGGGTAGAGTTTATTGATGTGTTCGTCGATCAGAGTAAAATACTGCGGCGTGCCAATTTCATTCGCCTTGCCGTCGCGCTGGAGGCGCGCTTCCAGTTTCTGCGCGAAGGCGGTCGCGTCAATCGCCATCTCCTGATCGTAGTCAGGACTGTTGCGGTCGAACCAGGAGTTCGTTGTAACCCACGCATCCTTGACGGGATTGGACGGAGCCTGACGCTGCTGCGGGGCCTGGCGTTCCTGCTGCTGCGTTTGCTCTTGCTGACGCGGCTGACTGGCGCGGAACGCCTCGACGGCAGACAGGTCGGCAGACAGTTTCGCCAGTTTCGCAGTCGCTTCCGCCTCGGCGGAGTAGTCTCCAATGGTCTTGGCGTCCACGAGTTCGCGCTTGACGGACGTGAGTTCCGCCTTCAGAGCGTTCTCCATTGCACCGACCTGCACAGTTCGCTCGGTTGCCAACTGCTGGTCGCGCTCGGCGGCTCGGCGTTCTGCGTCAACGGCTCGCGCTTCAGCTTCTGCGGCTCGCTTGGCAAGGGCGGCAAGTCGTTCGTCGAGTCGGCTGCGGCGTCGAGGCTCCTCTTGCGCCGGCTCTGGTTCGGGTTCTTGAGCAACCTCAGGCTGCGGTTCATCCGGGTCTTCGACATCGACATCAACCTCTAGCGGCTGACCGTCTTCGGCGTCGAGGTCAATGTCGAACTCGCGCTCTTCCTGCTGTTCTTCTGGGACATCAATCATTGCCGACAGACTCCTTTGTTAGTTGATGAATCCTTTGCGCCATGGCGCAACGATCCAGCATTTCCTTGATGGCTTCCGAAATTTTGTGGCCGGCAGCCCTGTACAGAGCCGCCGAAAACTCGGACTCGCCTAACTCTGACAGCCCCTTTTGCGCTCTAGAGTAGTGAATAAACAAGGTGGCCTTATGGATTTCATCAGCTTCTTTTGCCAAACGCCAAAGGCGGTCAAACTCTTCTGCGTATACAGAAACGTGCGAGCCTTCGGCGATCCTAGAAAATTCGCTATCTAAAACCATTACAGTTTACTCGCGCTGTTGATGCTTTCGATTTCCGACGGGTCGCTGATAACCGCGAGAATGCGGTCATCTGGAATCAGCGCCATCGCTACGCCGCGATAGGAAAGCGCGATGGCCTCATACCGCTGGAACATCACGAAGTCGCCAACCTTGCACCACGGGCCAAGCGGATAACGCTCTACATCGCGGTAAGCGTCGGGGCCAAGGGCGCACACGAGACCGACGCCGCTGGTGAACTTGCGCTCGTCGCGGATTTCGTCGGGAAGGAAAAACTCTGTGCCGTTCGCGGCCTTGATCTTTTCCTCCGGCACCCAGACCTTGATGGCGACCATGTAGCCAGCCGGCGAAAGGTCAAGCGGCTTGCCGGTCAGGTCAATGAACTGCTTGTTGACCATGAACTGCGCGACAGGCTCTTCATGGCGCTCGATCTTACTGAGACCCTGCGCGCGGCCGGCGAGGTCGTTGATGCTCAGAAGCGGGATAGTGGTGGCCGCAATGTCCCATTGAATCGGTCGGGAATCACCCTCTTCGGCGTATGTTCTGACACCTTCAGTCATTCTGTTTCTCCATCTTAAACAAATCTTTATACGTCTGCGTCGCCACGGAAATCATCTCCTCAATGGTTCGTGCGCGACTGGCCAATTCGATGGCCGTCATTGCAATCTCTTCGCTGGTCGAGGCCGGGGTAAATGAAGCGCCGCTTCCTGATGCCCGCCTGAAGCCAACTGTTGCCTGATGTTCTCTCGTCCTGGTAAGTAAATCCTGAAGCGCATTGTGCAGGTTTCTAGCGTATATGTCAAGTGTTTGCATACGTGATCTTTCTATACGCGCGGCAGTCCCTTCATCTTCCGAATGCTCACGCCACCCTTGCGAACAGACGGCCCCTTAACGCGGACAGCGCCGGTCTTACTTGGGCGGAGTCTGATGCGGGGTGGCTTCATTTCTTCTTCGCGGCCCGCATATTGTCAACTAGATTCGGGTAAGGGCGACCCGCCTTCTTCGCCGTGGCCTTGGCAGACGCCTTCTGCCCGGCGCTCAGTGGCGTCGATTTCTTTTTTGGGTTCGGCTTTTCCCAGACGGGTTTCATTTCTGTTTCAGAGCCTTTGCCAGCGCGGCCATGTTGGACTTGCCGCGATCTACAGGGGTCTTGACGGGGCCGCCTTTTTTGTAAGCGAGCAGTTTAGGCGGGAGTTGCTGCTGCATGAGGCCGACCCGTTTATCCATTGCGGCACGTTGAGCAGCGCGCTCAGTGAGGGCGGCGCGTTCGGCTGCGGCGGCACGGGCGCGGATCACTTCAGATGCCGTTGCGCGAGGACGATTCAGTTCCTCAAGTGCGGCAGCGGCACGAGACGCGAGACTCGCGATGGGCCGCGCGTTCTGGAGTCCATCCCTCGGCTCGGTGCGCGCAACGGCAGGTTTCGCAGGGGCAACTTTCGGCTCTGCGCGCGCAACAACAGCGGCAGGCTTCGGGCGCGGAGCGGTGACAACAATCTCAGGCCCGGTCGTCTCTGCCATTTTCGCAGCAGGCTTCGCAGCAGCAGGCTTCCGAGCCGGAGCAGAGTCCTCACCCTTCAACTGCGTGCCGTAGCGACCACCGTTCCAAGAGAACTCTTTCAAGCCGGCGCGGCGGGCGGCTGCAAATGCCTGACCGAACGTGGGGCGCCGTGCAACCGTCGGCGTCGAGAAGTCTTCCCGCTCAAGAGCGCGCAAATCTTCACCGCGACGGGCAGAAGATTCGAGCGCAAGGGATTCCTCGGCTCCAATGCCAAGGCGCGGAACGTCAACCATTCCACCCTCGGCGTATTTCTTGCGCGGCTTAGCCTTCATTGGCAGGGCTTCTTCACTTTGCCGCCCATCTTATACATGCCGGGCATCTTTTTGCCCTTCACGATAGGCTTTGCACCCTTCGGCATCGGCTTCGTCTTACACTGCATTGGAACCTCCAGCATTCATTGTGGCAATAGCAAGGCGCGCCTGACGGTCGCGGTCAGCTTCGTTACTATCGGCTATAATCTTCGACGTGTCAACTGCCGCGTTGATCTGCGCGACCTCAACCTTCGTTTTCGCGTCCAGTGCCGCCTTTTCCGTAGCCGCCGCGACCTTCATCTGCTCGGTCACAACAATCGGGTCGGGCTGCGGCTGCGACTTATACTGCGGCGCAAGCTGTGTCATCGCCTGAGCGACCATCATTGCCAACTGGTTCTCGATTTCAGGAGGCATTGGCTGGCCCGGAGGCGGAAGCGGCTGACCAATCAACTGCTGCACCTGCTGGCGAACGCGCCAAGCCATGTGTTCATTGATGTGCGCCTGCAATGACGGGTTCTGCTCGGCCAATGGCATGTGAGACGCAATGTGCGCGTCGTGATCCTGGTATTCACCGGCCACCAATGGCTTGCCAACCATGGCGTTCATGTTCTCGGACAGCGGATCGAGCGGCGTTGCCGGCGGCTGCTGCTGCGGAGCGGGCAACATGCGGGCAATGCGCTCGGAATCAAGCCCAATCTCGGTGTAATAGTTCTCCAGAGACGCGCGGAGGTCATGAACCTGCGGGAATTGCTGGGCCATGCGGACATAGCCCTCGGCTTTCACCATGCGCTGCGTCGATGATGCCACGCTGGGGTCGCTGACGGGGATAACGTCGATGTTATTCAGGAAATCCTGCCGCATAATCGCAGCCTGACCACCCTTGACGGGGAAAGGATATGGCGTATCGGACAGATTCTCACCGAACAGGTCGGCAATCGCCTTCAATTCCTTACCCAGCGACCGATGCTGACGGCGCAATGTTCCGCTGCGGACGAGGTTCGCGGCCTCCATCAATGCAACAGTCGTGCCAACAGGTGCGTCCTGCCGGCCTTCGCCAACCGCAATCTCGGTCGTGTTCGCCAATCCGCGCCCGGACTCACTCACAGCGCCCACGAGTTCCATCAGAACAGGGTCAGCGCCTGCATATGGCAGCGGCATGAACACGTTCTGCAAGGGCTGGCCGCCGGTATCGACTTCCTTGAACTGGCCCGGCGCAATCGTGAAATCATTGTCTTCGAATCGGATACCCTTCGCGCGCACGCCGCCGGGAAAATTCTTCAGCGTCGCAGAGTCGATCAGGTTCCGCTTACCCATCGTCGCCGCAAGTGCGCTGTTGCCCAGCAGGTGCGCGTATCCGATGCCGTAGAACCCGAAGCCGGGCATGAATCGCCAATGGATCAGGCCATTCTTCGGCAGATAGGCTTCGTCGCCTTCGCGCCAGTTGCGGCGAATGGCTAGAACGTCCTGGCTGTCCTTCTCGATTGACACGATATAGGGCAGCGGCAACCCTTCTTCGTGTTCAAAACCCTTCAGGTCGAGATAGCAGTAGACCTCATACACGTCGTATTCGTCGTGAATATCTGCCGCATTGGTCACGCCCTGCGTATCATCAACCGCATCCTGAATCGCGTCGTCATTGTCGCCGGTCGGCTCCATCAGGTCGATGTCACGATAAACGCCACCGATCATCGCAGCCTTCATGGCGCGCTTCGTCATCGGCTCGATGCATGTGTAGCGCGGGCAGGACTCAAGGTCGGTTGCGCCCCACGGAACGATGACGTGGTTCGGCGTCTTGAACCGCGCAACAGGCCGCTTCAGCGTCGGGTCTTGATATGGCTTCGAGAACACAGACCCGCACAGCGCGAGCCACATCATCATCTGGTCTTTCTCTTCCAGATACTCCGGTGCGAGTTTCGTCAGGTATAGGTTCATCCACGCTTCAACCCGTGAAGCCTGGTCTTCCAGAGCGCGGTTCGGAACGCCCGTGATTTCAACCTTCACCGGCCCCTTCGCGGGGAACAGTTCGCTCATTGCCGTAGACTGCCAGCGAACGACAGCTTCTGCCATAAGCGGATCGAAGATGCCGCACGCGCCGTCAAACGGCTCCGAACGTTTTTCGATCTTCAGGCCCATCAAGTCCATGCCGGTCGCCAGCATGTCTTCCCAATCCTTGCGGGACTGACGGTCGTTTTCCGTTCCTTCGAGCAGCGCCGACGCGAGTTCGTCTAGGTCGCTCTCGTCAATGAACTCTGCAAGGTTCGCGCTATGCACCTGCGCGTCCACCGAAAACACAGCCTCGATCATCGGCTCAAGGTCAATCTCGACCCCGCCATCCGGCAGTTCCAGCACTGAAACGCCGTCAACCATCTCAGGCTGCGGCGATGGCAGTTCGATTTCGGTGATGTCGTCTTCGTTTTCCATCAGTCTCTCACACGCAGGACGTGAACCGGGCCTCGCGTAGCAATATCATATTTGCAAGCGATAGTCACGGCTTCTTCTGCTGTTGCCCCGGCAGCCATTGCTCCGATGGCGACCGCCTCGCCGGAGCCAAGGGCATAGAAGTCCGTGTCAATCTTTGTGCAGCCCTCGTTCCAGCAGGAGTAGATGTGTCCGTGTTTATTGACAAACAGAATCTCAATGTCGCTCTTCAGAAACTTCAAGCCGCCAGGCGGAGGAGCGAAGTCAAGGACGCAAGCCGCAATCTCGTGCGCCATTGCCCCGTTCATAGAAATGGAGCCGGCAACAGATGCCGCCCATCCATCACCGTTGACCGCTTTCATGACGCTTCCGAAATACTTCCCGCTCCCCGTAACGGCACTGTCTACCGCGAGGATGCCGTCTTTATATGCAATGGTGGTAATAAATAATATCCTACCAATAAAACCCACGCCGCTCCGAACCGCTGTCCGGCTCGTTGCGAGGATCGTCCGTATGATAGACCCAGCCGCTATCCATAACACGATGGAACGCCTGTGTCATCGTGTCGATCAAATCTCGACTATCACTCGCCGGGAACTGCCCGCACTGGTCAACAAAGTCCTGCGCGAACGGTCGCATGTCCTCATACAGCGGCGGCTGACCCGGCATCCAGACCAGCCCATTCTCGATCAGCGGTGTAATCAGTCGCACGCGGGCAACCTTGTCGCCTTTCTTGTCCGGGTTAAACGGCGTCGCCATGACACCGCCTCTCCGCAGGTCGCGGATCAACTGATCGCCCGTAGCCTTCGCTTCCACCAGAACCATGTCAGGCGTTGCCGGCTTTCCATTGCGCGGCACCTTCTCGTTGACATCGAGATAATCCGCCGCCAACCTCTGCGCCATCTTACGGACTTCGTGATATTCCTTCCGCCCGCGCCAGACCGACAACAGGATCAGGTTCGGCGTCTCGGTTTCATCCTTGAACACGCCCCATGTTGTGCAGGCGCTATATGCCGATGCCTTCCCCGGCGTCAGCGCGGTATCCCACGATTGAATTGTAAATTCCATTTTCGGCGGCGACGGCGAGCGCCACGTCTTGAACCATCGGCGGTCGATGATGCCGCCTTCGTCCACGATAGGCGTCTGCTGATACAGTGACGCCCACATGCGGGCGGTCATGCCCTGCGAGCGTTTCAGTTTCTCCAGATATTCAATCGGGAACTGCTCTGGCCATAGCGCCTCGCCCGGCTCCCGGCCCAATGGATCGTTCTCGCCAGCAATCGCCGGCAGGATGATGCGAACCCATTTATCGCCCGTGCCCGCGTGCTCGTCCGCATCCAGTTTCCCGAAGTGGTCGCCAAGGTGCCAGCGGGTTCCGATCAGGATGATTGGTGTGTCGCCCGACTTAACGCGCGTCTTCAAATCGGCGTTAAACCATTCCCACAACTTCTTGCGCTGCGACTCGCTCTCGGCCTGCTCGATGCCCGACAGAAGGTCATCGCCCAACAGTATATCACCGCGCCGGCCCGTGACCGATGCGCCGACAGCCGTGGCCAGATAGCCGCCGCCCTCGTTCGTGTTCCATTCCGCCGCCGCAGATTTATCCGTGCTGACGCCGCTCTCTGGAAATGCCCTGCGATGCTCGTCAGATTTTATGATGTTCCGAACCCGCAGGCCGAACGAATCCGAAAGCCCTTGCGTGTGCGCCGCGCTGATGAACTGCTTCACCGGGAACCGCGACAGATACCACGCCGGGAAGTGCTGCGACGCCGAATGCGATTTTCCGTGACCAGGTGGAAGCGAAATCATCAGACGGTCAATCTCGCCGTCCGCCACCCGCTGCAACTGCTCGCAGATAAACCGGATATGCCTCGGCAACGGCCTGCCATCGACGTATTCCAGATACGCCGCAAACGATTCGCGCGCACGCTTCCGACGCTGAATCTCTCGGATCAGTTCTGCGGCGCGGTCGCGTGGGGCTGCGTCAGTCGCCGCCAACACCGTAAACCCCATCCTCACCCCGCGTCAGCGTCACCACGCCGTCATCCATCAGTCGCTTCAACTCCAGTTCCAGCGCCTCCATCGGCATCTCCGTCACCTTCGTCGTAAACGTCACGTTTACATTCTTCTCCATCAACCCAAGCAATTCCGCCTGCGCCTTCTTCGCAGACACTGCCGGCGTGAACTCGCCCTCGCGCATCGCCTGCTCGTAGATTTCCTGAAAATCCTCGGTGATCGCCTCGCGCGTATACGGCTTGATATTACCGCGCTCCTTCTCGAACGCAGCCTTCTCCTCCTCGAACCGCGCGAACACATCGGGCCGCGTCAGCAGTATCTCACCCCACACGCCCATGCGATACGCCGGGTTCTGCACGCCACTGCGCTGTATCGCAATCGTCAGGCTACCCGTCCGCGCATACTCCCGCGCAAACTGGAACAGGCGAGTCTCGTCGTCGTATGGTGCGGTCAGCGCGTTCATTGGGTCAGCGCGTTCATTGGGTTATCTCGCCCACACTCACCCACCAGACCGGACAGGCTTCTTCCCGTAAATCCTCACCGTCTGACCACGGAAGTTCGCCACAAACGCAACGTCCTCCGCGCCGAGGTCAAGTTCGTCGTTGTCCAGAATCAGCACGCCAGCAACAGGCCCCTTAGGCTCCCACTGGACTTCCGCTGAATGAAACAGGCGCTCCACGCCATCTGCGTATTTTACGTTTACTGAGAACATTAACCGTTATCCTATGTGTGCGTTATTATTGGATTCAGCATACACAATATGTAGCCGGTGTCAATAATTTTATGGGGGTGGGGTCGAAAAAATAGGGGTGGGGGTCTGAATTGATGGGGTGGATTCTAGGGAGTGGGAGCGTGGATGCGAGAGGGGGTATAGTATTGTGAACCTCCGGCCTGGTCGCGAATTGGGTGGTGGGGAGGGAGGGAGGGGATGCCACCCCTTGCCGATTGCCCCTCTATGTATAGCTGCGCCACCCCTTCCCCCTCCCCCATTTTTGTCTTGACCGAATCGCGAATCGCAGGCAGCAATATGGAACGCCGCGAATCGGTGGCGATAGAAGGAGACGGAACATGAACATTCAGCAAAAGCTTTTTGATATGGGATTTATCACTGAATCCATGGGGGGCGGCCTGCAAGCCATGATATGGCGCGGCAAGACTCACATATGGGTAGCAACGTCATGTGACGGCGGGGAATTGCCTGAATCTGATTCATGGTTGGTTTGTGAGTATCTCAACAGTGACTGGGACGAGGGACTTGAAGACCAGCGCGCCTTTGATTCCGAAAATAATTATTTTTCGGACGTTGTGGCCAGCATGCTGGAGTCCGAAGCATGATTGACCGCTCAGAAGTTAGCCGCGCCATGGCAAAGGCTATCGCTTACAAGCAATGTGGCAAGCAGCGGGAGGCTGAACAATGGGCGCGCGAATTGATTCGCCTGCTGCAATGCGCTGACATTTTGAAGGAGTCCGAAGCATGATTTCATACAACAAGAGTCCGGGCTATGTCCCTATGTCACCATTGCCGGCCGGTTATGGATACCGTGCCACGCAATCGGGCTTGCGGATCATGCGGCCTGATGGGGGCATGTTTCCCGCGCCTTATGATTGCCTTGCCGATATTGAGGCCTGGGAATCTGGCGCAATGTCTGATCGTGCTTTGCTGGCGCTGCTGGAGTCCGCGTCATGAAAACCGCCCTAGCATTCTTGGTTTGGGCCGTGTTCGGATTCATCATCGCGCGCTCGCTTGCGTTGCCTGCGGTTTATTGCGATGCGGTTGAGTCGGCTGGAAGGCATCGGCAATCTGAGCGGCTGCTGAGCGTCTGGGCCTAACAATCAAGAGAGAGAGAGAGGAGTCGAGACTATGGCTTATTTTTGGATATTGTATGGATTGCGTGGTGAAAAACTGTGGAACGG
>Ga0181346_1000158_pt1 | contig 27674 bp, 27 predicted proteins | sample Su13VDMM15DN_FD_130100 | JGI IMG/M metagenome (GOLD analysis project Ga0181346, IMG submission 130100) | Freshwater viral communities from Lake Michigan, USA - Su13.VD.MM15.D.N | ecosystem: Environmental > Aquatic > Freshwater > Lake | place: USA: Michigan | collected 2013-07-15 | reverse complement strand
TACCATGCACACACCCGAACAACTTGAGGTGATGTTATTATCATTAGACAAACCAAACGCACAATACCTATTACTTGAAGCCGTATCCCACGCATATAGAGCGGGAGCATATTCATTAATTGAATCTGAGGTAATATCAAAATCAATAAGAATTTTAACAGAAAAGGACCATGCAGGACAAGATAAAGATAGCTCTGATATCTCATGATGGAAAGAAGGCCGATATGGTCTCATTCGTCATGAAACGACTTGATTTCTTCACATCAGAGAGCGTTGAAGTAATCGCAACAGGTACAACAGGTAAACACCTGATACATGCGGGATTACAAAAGGTTCAAAGGATGTTAAGTGGTCCAATGGGGGGTGATGCCCAAATAGCATCACTTATAACAGAAAAAAAGGTCAATATGGTTATTTTCTTTATTGACCCTTTAGTTGTTCACCCACACCAAGTGGATGTTAGTATGTTATTAAGAATTTGTAACGTTCACGATATACCACTTGCAACAAATTATTCCACCGCAAGTAAATTAGTAGAATCCTTGTTATAATTAAGTTAGTGTTACACTATCCGTAGTTTCTTCTTTAGAACCTTCAGTGTTAGCATTTGCAGTATTAGCATTTGCGGTGTTAGCCCCACCATCCTTAGTTGGGTCAGCAGGTGTTTCACCAGTTTTTACTTCAGGTTTAACTTCAGGTGCTACACCACCATCCTTAGTTGTCTCAACAGGTACTACAGGATTAACTTGATTTTTAACCATGTCAAGACCTTGGATGATGGCAGCTTTGGTCATTTTACCAAATTTACCGTCAACACCGGCGTTTCCTAAACTAAGACCCAATTTAGTTTGTAATACAGTTTGCAAATCTTGCAAAGAGTAATTAGTAACATTCTCAACCAAATATTGTTTATATGTTGAGTGTTTTTTTAATATTTCAGAACGTTCTGATTCAGATATGATAAATTTATTCATTTTAATAGCCTCCTCCTGAAACAACAGAATCCACAGTTTTAATTGCAGCAACTCTTTCGTCTTCTATACGTTTTGCTTCAGCTTCTTTATCCTGTTTTTCAACAAGTTTGTTTATTTGTAACATTATTTTGTTAATTGTCTCTTGGTCCATTGTACCCGAAACAACCGCAGTTGGGTCAAGTTCTTTAAGTTTGTTTTGTACTTCTTTTACCAATGATGATTTATCAACAGTTCTTCCTGGTGTACCACGTCTTCCACCACCACCTCCACCAGTTCCACCACCACCACTTCCACCAACACCACCTGCAGCATTAACTATTTCCAAATCAATATCTTCTTTTATAAGTTTACCAAATTTATTTACTGACTCCATTTGTGGTTTACCTGTTGATGCGTCAGTCATTGAAGTATTCTTACCAGTTTGGAATGATAATTTGTTATTTCTACAAACCGCATATTGGTTTTCTCCACCGATTCTCGTATATGGTGGTTCCCATAAATTCATATATCCGTCTTGGAGATATAATCTACCGTAAATTTGACCACCCTCTCTAGTCTTACCTATATTTAATTTAATAACATCACCGTATTGGTCATTCATCACATCACGCCACGCAATATCACCTCCACTTAAACAAGGGTATTTTGACAACGCTTTACCCATATCCCATCCTTGACTACCCGCAACTGAACTACCCGCAGCAGGATTTGCAACTTCTTGTTTAACTTCTTCTTTAGATGGTTTTTCAATTTCATTCATAATGTTAATCCAATCTTTAAAAGCATCTTCATAATGTTTAATAATACCCCACTTATTCTCCGACTCTTTATACCATAGGTCATATCTTGGATTATCACCACCCTCATCTTCACAATAAAGAGCTCTCATAACTTCCATAGCAGGATATAATCCATTGTTATATTTTACATATTTTTTCTTATATGATTCAAACAAAGGGTCTAAATATTCATACATCAAACCTCCCGGGTCTATAGCATCAACAATTCCTTCATCTCTATCTATTTCTTCTTCAATATTATTGTATGAAGCTTCCCCATAACCATTATTCCACAAAACATTTATTTTATCCATAGGTATCGCCAATGCTGGATTAACTTCCGTTTGTTTACTATCCATGAAACCAAAAGGGTCAAGACCCTCAGTCAAAATTCTTTTCCCCAAAACCTTTTCATGGTTTTCCTTCAAGGTAACCCCCGAATCAAATTTCATCAACAAAAGTTGACGTTTTAATATATCATTAACATTATTCATTTTAATTATGTTTTTAAATAAATATCTCCCATATCAAAAAAAATTGAGGTCATTAACCCCAAATTTATTTAATTAAGAATTTTTTCATACTCATTTTTACTTAAAATAATGTAAGTCCCCCTATATTCACCGTGAACCTCAGAAAAATTTTCATCAGTCTTTTTAAAATCAGGAACAGACATATTTAAATCATAAATAGTTTTATCATTAGAGAAGCGAAATTTAACTTTTTTTACCATAAAGAAGAGGGATTTATCATTGATAAATATGGTAAAAATTAAATGTTTTTAAATATATTAATTAATTTTTACAATACTTTTTCTATTAAGATACGTGTCATCAATATCGGAATCTAAAATATCACTATCCGTATTTATTGAATCCCACCAATCAAATTCACCCTCTAATGATATAAAATCAACAATAGGCTCAATATCGTCATGATAAGTACCCATCTCATGAGTATACGTATTTAACCTCCATTCTGTTCGTTTCTCAATATAATCAAATTTAAAAATATTCAACTCAGGTCTTAAAAGTTTTACATCCTTATCATTACTCAAAATATCAGGATTTATTTCCAAAATTTTTGACATATAATCAACGTCAATGTGTTTCATAGTATCACCAAATAACTTAACAGAAACTTCATCACACACCCTAATAAATTTTCTATCGTCTAAATTATGTTCTTCAGTCTGCTTAAGAATTTCTTTACAAATTAAAATAATAATCCTGTCAGATACGTTTTCTAAATGTGATTTATCTTTCATTATTCATATAAATATCACAAAATTTTGTTTGATTTACGAATATTCTCATCACCCCACATAGGTTGTAAATTACTCAATGACCAACATCTCATAAACTCATCATCACCAATCTCCTGTATATCATGAACAGAAATAGGCATCACATGGTCAACATGCCATTGACCATAGTTATCCCACGTCATACCATCAGTGAATTGTTTCTCCAAATGATTGATTAACTCCTCAGGTGTATACTTAAGAACCTCAAAGTAATGACCGTTCTTATCCACATTATTCTCCTTCAACACTTGATATATTGCAGTCCTGAAATTTGAAATTAACTTATAGATGGGGTCAGTATCCTTACGATGTTTTTCGTACTTACGTTTGTATTCTCTATGTTTATCAATATTTTTTTCCCTCCATTTTTGATGGTAATCATTTAGACGGTCTCTATTATCTTTTTGCCAATCGGAAAAATATTGTAATCGTTTTTCTCTATTTTTAAAATAATGTCGTTTATCTGATTCAGATTTTCCCCCTTTAAATTTTCTACCAGAAGGTCCAATGACTGCACCGTTTTCTTTTAGCGTCCTTAACACCACTTGTTTGGTAATATTTAATTTTTCAGATATAGATGGTGAACCTAACATCTCATCATTATATAATCTTAAAATTTCATCAACAACTGATTTTTTTAATACTATTTTCTTCATATATTATAAATACAACCATAAACTTGATTGTTTACAAATATACATAAAAAAAGGGACAATTTCTTGTCCCTTTTTAGTTATACTTAAGATAAGATTATCTCAATTCTCTTAAATCGAATGTACGAACACCATCTACAGTAATGCGGCCATAAAATCTATTATTCACCATCTTTTTTGCGTAACGGGTCATAATACCTTTTATCGGTGTAAAGTTGAACGGATTGTACATAGTTGGAGTTAATTGAAGTGGTACATACGGTGCGTAGATGTAACCAGTGTCTAACAATGACGTTCCTTTGTGTCCAACCAATACTTGGTTTGGTGGGAAGTATGGGTCACGATAAACTTGGTAACGACCAGCTAAAGTACCTACTCTTTCAATACCCATGTTATATTGGTCTTGCTCAGGAGATGCGTTAGATACGTGGAAGTATTCTAAGTCATCAAAGATAGCTGAAACTTCAGAAGAAACAACAATCCAGTTAGCTCCACCACGAAGAGTTGACTTGTGGATTTGTGCAGATAATTGGTTGATTGCTGTAATCAAAGTTTGGTTCCAGTCTTTCTGAGTGTAAGAAGTAGTGTTAGCTAATCTTCTCCATCCGTTGTAGTCCCAACGTAAGTTCCAAGCTGCACCTTTACGTAAATCACGAAGGATTTCACGGTCAATTTCAGCCGCAACTTGTTCAGACAATAAAGCTGTTAATTCAGCTTCAGCGTCAATGTTGTGGAATGCTGCAACGTCTTGAGCTAATTCAGGAGACCATTGTGCTCTTAACTTTCTTTCAGTAACTGTAACAGTTACAGATTGAAGGTCGAAAGAAACTTCACCAATTTTGTCTTCAAATTCTAGCTCTTCGTAACGTCTGAAGTAAGAAACGAATGAAGTACCTGAAGTGATACCTGTGATAGTAGTACCAGTGTAACCATCAATAGTGTCACTTCCACATGTAGGACATGTAGGACAAGAAAGGTCTACTTCAAGGTAGATACAACCGTTAACGTCACAAACGTCATTATATTGACCACCGTTACCTTGAGAAGAGAACGCTGCTGTAGATTGATTATAGTTAGGAGTAACAATTCCTTGACCATATTTTTGAGTAACTACTCTGAACAATAAAGGTCCAGTAGAAACTGTACATGGAGAAGTTGTAGATACACCTAATCCTACGCTTTGAACAATAACAAGGTCAGACAAGAAAGATTCTGTGTCATACTCGTTACCATCAGGACCAATCATTTTACCAACGCCTGTGTTAGCAAAACCACACATTTTCAATAATACTTTTCTAGTGTTACCGATATATGCTGGGTCATCTGTAGCATTAGCATCTACTAATGAACCGTTAGACCATTTAACAACACCTGTTGCTGCTGAAAGAATGGCAAAACGACCTTTAGAATAGTCAAACAATCCAGGTGGGTCAAGAGCCGCTTCGTTTCCTTCGTAGAATAAATCATAAAGGTTTTTAGCGTAAGCTCCAGCACCTGTGTAACCTGCTTGTGGGTCACCAGGATAGTTTCCAGGAGAACCGATTGGTGCGTAGTGGTCACCACTTGCAGTTGCAGATGCCCCTGAGTATCCTTGAATTTTAGGTATAAAGTAGAACAATTTACCGATTGGTAAGTTCATAGCTTGTACAGAAACGATTTCGTTCGCTAACAATTTAGAGAACACACGTCTAACGATTGGGAATACAACAGTTTCAAATGAACCTGAAGAACCTTCCGAAGTCGCTTCGTTAATCAAATGTGACGCTTGGTTTTCATACAATTGTGCTACATTTTCTTTTAGGTGGCCTTTAAGACCTTCTAGGAACCCTAATTTGTCCCATTTGCTGATAGTATCTTCTTTGATAACTTTAAGGTGTTTTAACCCAATGTTACCAACAAGACCTGATTCTAATAATGCTCCCATTTTTTTTGGTTGTTTTATTTTTTAGTTTATTTTTATTTTAATTTTGACATCAAATCTTTCATTCTTAAGAACTGAGGATTCTCGTAAGTTTTAGACTCAATCAAGTTAACTGCTGAACCTGTGTTTTGAACGTTTTCAATTTTACGTTCAATTGATTCGTTCATTGGTTGACTTGTCTTAACTGAAAGTTCATCTTTGATTGTCTTGTACAAGTTTTTAGATTCTTTAAGAGACTCTACACCGTCAAATCTTTTCAAGATGTTAATTTTCTCTTGTTTAGATGTTGAGTGTTCAGTGAACAAACGAGTTGCGTAAGCTAGGTTTGAATTAAACACAGCGACTTCGTTTAGTTTGTTTCTGAATACGTTAAGTGCTTTTCTGTACTCTTCATTTTTTTCTCTAAGTACTTGTACTTCTTCACCGTACACGCTCTCTTTGATTGGGAATTCTAAATTTCTGTTAGGGGTGATTCCTTTTCTTAAACCACGACCTGATTTAGAACCGTTACCATAAGTACGTGACGCTTCTTTTGTTTCTGATTTTTTACCTTTAACGATTTTCATCTTACCATCAAGAGTCTCATCATCTTTGTATACGTCAACTTTTTTAGCTGAACCTGTACCCATTGATGTGTTTGTTTTCTTTCTTTTTGGTATTTCGAATCCACCGTCCATATTTGGTTTTGTACTATATTTGAAACTTGACGCTTTACCTGTCTTAGGAGTTTTAACTTTTTTAGATTCCATCATATACGGGTCTCCTTCTTCTTCTTCAGAATCAGAATCTTCACCTAAAGTGATTTCATACATAACATCATCTTCTTCTTCTAAATCTTCTACGTCCATTTCAATTTCATAGAACATTCCACCAGGTCTTTCCTCTTCAGGTGATTCTGGGAGGTCTTCTTCATCGTTGAAAACAGAATTAATGATATCTTCCATAGATTCTTCTGAATCTTCCATATCCATGTCCTCTTCTGGGTCCATATCCATTTCATCTTCTTCATCCATGTACATTTCTTCATCCATGTACATTCCCATTTGTTCTTCTTCAGATTCTCCAACAATCATATATTCGTCTTCATTAGTTTTTAGGTTGATATTTCCAGCATTGTCTTTTGTAACAATGATGTTGTCATCAGGACCCATTAACTGAAATACACGAATGATTTCGTCGTTAGACTTTCCTCTTAAGTCAATTGGAGACGCCATGTCTTCAACTTCGTTATCTGTATCCATATCTTCTTCAGAATCTTCCATGTCCATATCCATAGACATTTCATCATCATCGTCAGACATATCAACATCTGTGTCAACCTCTTCTTCATCCTGTTCGGATAGAGATTCTTTTACTAATTCTTTAATTTCTTGTTTCATGGTTGAAGCAAGTATTTCTTTTGCGTTGTTAGCAACTGCTTCCTCAAGATTTTTCATTGAGAGTATAGCTTCTTCTACTAAAGATTTTTCTTTTGCCATTTTTGGTTGTTATTTTTATTTATATAAATATTGTTAATTTTAAAAAAAAATTAATTCTTACGTAATTGACGTAAAATAATTTTTATTTTTTTAAAAATTTTTGTTTCTCTAATTCAATAAGTTTGTCAATTTCTGACTTTCTAAATTCTAAATTTTGAAGTCTTCTCTCACCCATTTTAAATAAATCATCTTCTAATGGTTTATTTCTATATTGTTTTGTTTTTGTTTTTCCTTCAAATTGAATGTTGGTCATGAGATACGGTTCGTAGAATCTTGTCATGTTTGATTGTTCTTTTTTGATTCTACTTTTCTTGTTTGAGAACGCCACATATTCATTTGTTTCTGTGTTCACGTAAAGAAATACTTGAACATTCTTTTCTGAATATTTTGTGTGGTCAAAACCGTATGAATCAATTTCAAAGAAGGTGTCACCATCTCTATCAACAAAACTTGTTGCTTTTGTGAAAGGTTTAACTTGAACAAATATTTGTTGTCCATTTGTTTCAACCATAAGGTCCATACCTTTTTTTGTGTCTCTTACATCACCTGAACAGAATCTGATAATGTTTGTGTCTGAACCAAAAAAATCTTTTAGGATTTTTATTCCGAACATTTCATTCTGATTACCTTTATCAATTGTCTCTCTGTTAAGGTTAACAAGTTCTTCGGTATATTTCCCATTAAACAAATCATCTTTGTTATCTGTAATAAAATCTATCAGATTATTAATTGTTATTTCTGTTCCGGGGTTTTGTGATGTGAAAAGTTCTTTGATTTTATCTCTAACTTTTGTGTTGGTGTCAAAACGATTTAAGACCGACCAGTGGTCTACACCAGGGATATGTTCCCACACATAGATAACACCTTCGTTAGTGTCGCAGTTACCATCAGGATTTGGTAATTTACCATATTTTGATAATGGTTTATATATCGCACGTAACATCTGACGGATATGTTCTGAAACAGGGTCAGTTTTTTTCTTGAAATATTCTAATATTATTTGGTATTGTGTTTCTGAAACTGAAATTTTCATATTCCATAAATACCTGATAAAACAAAAAAGGAGGGAAACCCCTCCTTTGATGTATTATTGAAAATTGTTTTATTATTCTATCACTTCATCAATTTTACTTTCAACAATGCATGTTATTCTCCAATCTTGTGAATAACTCTGATAAATTTTGGTCACTTTTGCTTCCACATCAGTTGGGTTGTAACCTTTAACCAACTTTTCTTCTTTTTGTTTTTTTACTTTACCTGATTCTGAATCTACAACATCAGTTGTAATTCTTGCTACAAAATATTTTTCATCCATTTCCATAAGTTTTTTTTTTAAAAATATAATAAATAAAACTTATCTATCAAGGTATGAGGACAATTTTTTCATTAGTTCTTTTTGTTTGTCAATAGAATCACTACTCATACCTGTTGTTCTTTCCGCTCTTATCTTGTTTTCTTCATCTAAATTCTCTTCAAATTTAAATCTATCATCAGGTTCTGTGAACAAATACGCTCCAGGTGTTGATGGTGAAGAAACAAGGTCAAAACAAATAAGTTCAAAATCATCTTGTACTTCATTTTGTTCTCCGACTTTTTTCAATGAACCTACACCACGAGAAGAAATACCAAGAGTAACTCCTTGTCTCAAATAGTTTGCAGCTAAATCTCCTTTTGTTGAACAGATTCCTCTTTCGTGAAATCCTGGTGATGTCAACAATTTTAATTTACCCATTAATACTTTTCCATCCCACCATACTTCAGTGATGATGTGTGAAACTCTATCTAAATCAATTAATGAAGATTCTGGATGATTTAATTCTGATAAAGAAGTTCCCTTCTCAATCAATTTTTTATAATTGTCAGCTTCTCTTTTTAATATTTTTTCAGGGTATAGTCGACCATTTCTATTTGGGGTGTCGTATTTTTGTAAAACTGCATAAAATTCAAATGGTTTTGAGTGGTCTAAAAAATTCTTAGATTCTTTAATTATTTTCTCATTACCGTTCTCATTTGGATTGATGTATCCTGCGTCATACTCAATAAGAATTCCTTTCCCAACTTGACCAGGTTTTATTATTTGTAAGTTCATTTCAATGTTTTATATAATAAATATTGAAAACATTAACTTTGTGTCGGTATTGGTTTCGTTTTATTTGTTTTTGAATAATGAAATGAGAAATATTTGTTATTTGAAAAATTATTTTTGAATATACTTTTACAAATTTCTTTAAGGGAATCTTTAATTTCTTTTGATTTGAAATCTAAAGTTGAGTCCAACAAATATAAATTTACTTCTAAATTTAAAAATGATTTTTTTCCTTTTGATAATCCTGATGACCTTAAATCTAAATCAACAATAAATTTATTATCGTATATTTCCGTGTTTACTGACTCGTATACTGAATGTCTTATAGCTCTACTTAAGTTTGATACTACTCTTGTCCAATTCTCCAACTCTTCTTTTGGTTCAACCCATGTTTGAATATTTAAATACGTTGATTTTAATTCAAATGAATCTACTGTTCCGTAAATTGTTTTAGCAGTTTTAAAACCATGTATTTTTGAGGTTTTGCCTTTTTTCATTAATTTTCATTTTTCCTAAGTTTATTTTTAAAAAAAATAGGTATAAATGTAGTGCAAGTCAAAATTTTTTTATATTTGCAGATATTTCTAAAATATGTTAATAGTTAAAATAGATAAAAACACACCAATAGAAAAGGCCTTAAAGCAATTGAAGAATAAGGTAATTAAGACTCGTCAAAGTCAGGAATTAATTAATCGTAAAACTTTTGTTAAAAAATCTAGTAATCGTAGAAATCAAATCAACAAGGCAATTTACGTTCAGAAAATGAAAAACGAGAATTAAAGATTATCGTTTAAATCAGATAATTTGAAATAATTAAGTTTGTCGTATTTTTCTGAACTAACGGTATTAATCGTTTCATCAATTCTGGTGATAACATCTGAATCTTTTTCAGATTCTTTAATGACGTTTAATTTATTTACAACATTCTCTTTTAAATTTTCAAATTTTACTTTCAATTCTTTTTCATCTGTATTCAAAAATTTAATAAGTTCTTTTTGTTCAGCCTCATTTAAATTTTCAATATAATGTTTGATAGTATTGTTTGCAACACTAATCATTGAAGAAATAGGAATATTAATAGGAACCGTTTTCTTAACCGGAGGTTTACTTAAAGATTCTTTAATAATATTTTTACTTTTGAGTTTAGATTCAATAGTCAAAACATTTTTTGAAAATAAATTATCAATATCGTCGTAATTATTTTTTGAGTTAGTATTTTTAACCCAACTTTTAATTTTTTCAATTGATTGAGGTTTAATTTTACTAATAGTACTCTCATAAATTTTAGTGCACTCATTAATATAATCTTCAAGAACTGATTCGTTCAAACCTTGATTAGTTTTTAATTCATCATACAAGTAAAATAATTTACTAATATTTGAATTTTCCAAAACTAATTTTTTGAATGTTTTTAATTCTTTTTGGAAAGTTTGATTAGAGTAAGATTCTAATAATCTTCTATCAACTTTTGATTTTAAAATACCAAATTTCATTTCTTTTTATTTATAAATATCAATCTCTTAATATTTTACTCAATTGTTCTTCAATCTCCCCTAAATAATTTTTCCCTCTTGATAAATCAATGAAAGAATCATCGTCAAGAAAACCATCAGATTCTAAAAGAATATTGTAATTATCTTTTTTCTCACTTTCAGGTAATCCTCCTTCAGGTCCTCCTGCCGGTGGTGTTGGCGCTCCTCCTAATTCATCACCAGGTGGCGGTGGAGGTGTTGTTCCCGCAGATGTGGTACTACCTGACTTAGTTCCATAAAGTTTATCAACGTTATCAAATATTCCTGTATGAATAATAATTGTTGGAGTATTAGTTAACTCAGCTCCAACTGCCTTTTCAATACGTTGTTGTTGTAAATCAAGTTTAATTTCATCATCTGAGAATCCTAAAACATGTTTCTTAGCCCAAGAAACAGATACAGGGGCAATACCCTCAATGGCGGTAACTGCGTCTTTGTATAGAAGTATTTTTTCTTTCCAAACGTCAATTTTAAGTAAGTCGGCTTGTGTGGATGGATTTGTAAGACCTAACGTAAAATTATTTAATTCGTCTTCAAATCCTAAAATAAATAAATGGACAATTGCAATTTTATTTAATTCTGCAATCATACATTTTTGAATTCTGTTAATTGTTCTTGCGAAACGAATATCTTGTAATGATAAGTTTTTACCATCACCAACTACCTCTTCAAATCCTAAAAATGCTTTAGGTACACGAAGAGCCGTTAATAATTTCTTTTGAATATATTCAATATCCGCAATTTCTGATAGGTTTGTAGCACCAGGTAATGTATCAATAGGATTTGCAGCAGCTGCGTCACGAACAGGTATAAAATAATCTTGGTCAACCGCCATTTGGTTGAATCTCATATCTACGTTACCCGTAGCACTATCAACAACTTGTGACCTTTTAAACTTATTGGCAACCCTTTGTACATACGGTTCAACATCTTTATCATCCATGTTACCAACAAACACTTTAAATACCCTTCTTTCAGGTGCTCTTGATGTTCTATAAATCAACATCGCGTCTTCAGATAACAATAATTGTTTCCAAATACGTCTTGCTTTTTCTAACATGGAAGTTCCGTAAGGAAGTTTTCTATCATCACCTAACAATCTGAAGTGAGCCATTTCCCATGAATTAAATTCCATGTCTTTAGCCTTCCACTTAAATCTCAAACCTTTGTGTTCTTTTGGTTCATCAACATTTTGAGATTTTGCAGCCATACCTCTTTCAAGACGTTCAATCTCAATATTTGGTAATTGCATACATCCAACAACTCCTTTGTCAGCATCCAATTTTAAGTAAACAAAGTTGTCACCATACTTACATGTGTTTCTTGTCCACATAGGTAAGTTAGTATTTAAATCTAATGCGTTGTTAAATAAATCCGCTAAGATTGATTTAATACGTTTAGATTCAGAATAAATCTGTAACATATAACCATTTTGGTCAACAGTTGTTGATTCTTCACCATAGATATCTAACGCTGCAGATATCTCAGGAGTATATTCCATAGATTCGTAATCATAGAAAGAAGCCAAACGAGTTGGTTCATAATATACTGCTTGAGTATATAAATTACTTTCAATTTTAGTCCACTGATTTGCTAAATAAAAAGTTTGTTGAGCTTGTAAAAGTTCATTATCATACTCTTGTTTAGAAGTGGTTTTTAATAATTCTTCTTTATCGTATTTGTAAGTTGGATAATCTTGATTCAGTAAAGAATTGGGCCCAAATGCTTGGGATAATCTTTGCCAAACCGTTAATTGATTATTTTGATTGTTTTCCATATTATAATTTTAATTCTAAATCTTTATATTTAAATATTTAAATAATATTTTAAGGTGGACATGTTCCCCATACTGGTTTAGGTAATATCCAAGAAGGTGTACTTGTGTCAAAATTTAATGGTAATGAAGGTATTAATGGAACACACCAATAAGATAAATCTTGATTAAAATTAGTTGCGTTTTGGAACATATTAGTCATGACAGTTACGTTTGATACATCCCATAACCCAATATCTTGATTAAATAATGTTGTACCAAAGAACATCGCTTGCATAAATGTAACACCTGATACATTCCAAGAATTTAAAGGTTTGTTAAATGAATTACAATTAAAAAACATAGTACTCATAGAAGTAACTTTTGATACATCCCATGACCCAATATCTTGGTTAAATGACGTTGCAAGACCAAACATTCCAGCCATATTTGTTACATTAGATGTATTCCATCCACTTAACGGCTGATTAAACGAAGTTGCACTTTGGAACATAGCATTCATGTTAGTAACTCCTGATACATTCCATGAATTTAAATCTTGGTTAAATAATGTGTTAAATAAAAACATACCATCCATATTAATTACATTTGATACATCCCAAGATGAAATACCCGAATCATTAAAGTTGCATAAATAAAACATATTTTTTGTATATTGGACATTTGATATATCCCAACTATTTGAATTGTTTATTGTAGTTAATGAAGTGCAATTACTAAACATTGAAGTTAAATCAGTTGTATAACCTAAAATAAGAGAGTCGGTAACTCCAGATAATTTTAAATTTTGACATCCCGAAAACCAATAACCTTGTAAGGATGCCCCTTGAAGAGCAAAACTTCCCCATTGAATTACTTCAATCAATTTAAGTTTATCACCACCATTATTAAATGGGCCAAATCCAATATTTGTTCCTAATATAGTTATTGTATAAACACCTGGTGATGAATACGTATGAATTTTGTTTGCAAAAGTATTAGCACTAATATTACCGTCACCCCAATCAATTGTACCATTATAAATTCCAAAGGCGTCTAAAGGTAAAGACACCTGATTAGAAGTTGATGACCCTGCCGAAGTGTTGGTAGTATCCCAAATGCTAATAAATGGTACTGGTATAGGTGTTGACGAAGGTGTTGGTGTAGGTGTAGGAGTTTCAGTTGGTGTTATTGTTGGTGTTACAGTATTTGTCGGTGTTATAGTCGGTGTTACAGTATTTGTCGGTGTTATAGTCGGTGTTATAGTCGGTGTTACAGTATTTGTCGGTGTTACAGTATTTGTCGGTGTTATAGTCGGATTTGGTGTTGATGAAGGTCTTGGCTCTCTATTACTTTGTATGTTAACTTGCGTTTTTTCAGACGGGCTTAATTTGGCCGTATATATACCTTGACCAGGGACACTTAACTTTGACCCCATGTAAATACTTTTCGTTCTCTTTCTTGATGAAAATCCCATTAGTCATAAATATTACTTAACTCCAAATAACCAACCGTATTTCATATAATCCTCTCTTGAGTGACTATTCCTGTTAGATTGATTCATATTGTCAGTAAGAGTTGGTATCACAGGATTAAATTCAATTTGTTTACTTATATTATCGTTATTGGATACACTCCATGAATCCAACATTGCCTTTGTTTGTTCGGTAACTCTTTTCAAATTTGTAAATGAAGATTCCGCAACATAACAAGCCATTGCAAGTGACATAATCAAGTCATCATGTTGTCCTTTTTGGTGGTCAGGTCGTCCATTGATATAAATAAAAGTATTCATTTCGTTAAACAATCTTGAACTATAAATTTTAAATTCATGTCTCAACGCCTCTTCAAACGATGCAATTATTTGAACACGTTTATTATTAAAATTAATACCTGGTATTTTTTCAGTAGCCTTTGGGTCGTATTTCCACTTATTAGCGGTGTCAACACCATCAACATATAAATCTTTATAACCCATTTCTTGTAACTTTCTTGAGGTAGAAACTCCCATACCTCCGGTAATATCTATTACAATAAAACAAGAATACATATTCGCCCATTTATAACATATTTCAGCCATAGTATCAGGTGGAAGTTTTCCAACAAATTCAGCAACCTGTTCTCTCTCGTCAAAATCAATTATTTGAAAAGAACTAAAGTCCTCACTATCCCCTCTTGAAACGTCAACACCCATGATATATTTGTGACCTAATACAGGCTCTTTCCATATCCACAAGGAATTCCCCATCATTTTGTTTTGTGGTTCAAGAATCATATTTTCTCTAATATTTTGCATCATATTAGAATCAAATACGTTATCACCCGAACCTAAAAAGTTACATTCCAACTCCTGAGAAACTTTACGTTTGTCATATTTAAGTTTTTTCACCATACTTTCAAACCAAGATGAACATGGTTTGTAACCGTCGTCAATGATTTTTTTTAAGTCATCATAGTTTCTATTAGAAAATGGTATTGGTTCCCAACTAATAATATCATTAATAGGATATTCTTCTTTGTTCAAAAGATAATGAATGATATCTCTTGTCTTAACCATATATAAATCTTTTGTATATCGTGGGTCACGATACCAATACATCTCAGAAATTTTAAAATCATTCATACTTCTGTTTGCTTGGTCATATATTTCATAATATATTGCGTCGTATCCATTAGGTGTTGATACCACAATCACTTTACCACCCGTAGAAAGAGATGCCATACAAGCTGCCCAAAAGTCACTATCGGCCTCAATAAAGGCAGCTTCGTCAAAAATCAATATTGTTGGAGTGAAACCTCTCAAGGCATCTTTAGATGTTGCAACCGCCTTAACCTCACATCCATTATTTAATTTATAATGTTTTTGTGAATTTTTTTCGGTAGCAAAATCAATACTAACCCAATCAGGCCATTGACTAACAAACGACCTGATTTTATTTGCCATCTCCAAGGAAGTATCCAATTTGTTAGCAATAATCAAAATCTTTTCGGGTTTAGTTTTTTTAGCAAACGCTAATTTTTTTGAGACCCAAGCGGCAGTAACTGTAGATACACCTGCCTGTCTATACTTTAACGCAATATTTTCATTATGTTCTTCATAATCTTGTAACAAACTAATTTGGTCAGGAAATAATTCCAATGGAACATATTTTGACACAGTATTGTCATAAGTTTGTAAATATGTTTTTAGTGCATAAGGTGTATCCCTCATACATCTAACATACTCAATCATTACTTGTTCTTTCGTCATACCTTTATTAATAAATATAATAATTGTTCATTAATAAGAAACCCCTCTATTGAGGGGTTTGTTTTTTTAAAATCCTAAACTTGAAATGTCTATATCATCAACATCGTCATCTGAATCATATTGATTCATTGCGTCATCATATTCTTGTTTTTTCAAATCAGAAACAATTTCATCAACCAATCTTTGAATGAATACCATACCTTCAGGATTACCTGCTAAAATAGCATTACTTACTTTGAAGAATTGTTTAGCATCTAATTTAGAGAATCTGAAAAACAAATGATGTTGTATGTGTTTCATATCATCTTCAAAAAGTTCTAACGGATATGCTTCTTGGAATTTTTCCCAAAATACAGGTCCTAATCTTGAATCCCAAATTTCAGAAGGAAGTGTATCTTCAGCCCCCATAACCAATTCCGCAGCCTTTGGGTCGTCAGGTAAACCATGTGTACCAAATACTTCATAAACACCTTTAACTAATTCATGTACTAACAATGGGAAAGTCAAAGCTTTAGCTCTTACTGTTGGTGGGTCAGTCTCAGTGTCAACTTCTTCTTGACCCATTTGTCCTTCACCACTTCCAGCCATACCTTCCATGTCAGGGAATAACCAATATGAGTGTTCCATTAATGATTGTGAAACAGTATATAAGTTCATTAATCTTGGGTCAATCTCTTCAAGCTCACTTGAAACTAAATTAAACATGTGACCACCCTTAAATGCCGCTCCTTGAATTAAAGAATTAATAAATCTTCTTTTAGCTCTTTCTAAATTAAAAGTTTCAACATCCCCTATAAATTCTTTAATTTCTTCTTCTGATGGCATTTTAGGTTGAGGTTTCATTCCTTCAGCAGAACTCATTGGTTGCATTACAAGTTGAGCATCAAATTGTAAACTTCCTTCAGGTATACCTAATTCTTTCACAACTAAATCAACTGCTAATTTTTCTAACTCCTCCTTGTTGTTCATTTGAATACTAACAATTTGTTGTAAAGATTGCATAACAGTCATCATTAATCCCATAATAGGATTTGGTCCCTGAATAGCCGTAGTGTTACCCATAACTCTTCTAACCTTATCTACAGAATCTTTAAATCTTTTAGATGAAATTAATTCAATGAAATCTCTATCACCTACAGGTAAACTTGGATGTTCTTTATAAGGTGTTTCTTTTGATGTGATTTTTCTTTCAATACCAGGTTCCATTCTTTCAGGTCCTTCGTAGTCAATTGGAGCTTCATTCAAAGCTTCATACACCGATTCTAAAAGAATTTTTTCGTTTCTACTTAATTTTTCAGTTAAAGATTTTTTTTCCAATTTATTTTTAATCTTGAAAACTGTCTCGTAATTGTAATTTGCACTCATATTATTTTAAATTAATACCGATTGATTTAAACGACAACCATGTTGGAATTTTTCCATTTTTAGCCTTTGGAGCCGGTTGATGTTTTGGTTGATAAGGAGTACCGGGTTTAGGTTTTGATGGAGTGTCAACACCAGGTTTAACAGGTGTCTCAACCTCTTTACCCGCCTTTGGAGCCGGCTGATGTTTTGGTTGATACGGAGTACCGGGTTTTGGTTTTGACGGTGTATCAACACCAGGTTTAACAGGTGTCTCAACCTCCTTACCCGCTTCATTTATTGACATATTTTTAATTGTTTCCAATAAATCTCTTTTTGAAATCTTTGGTGAAACATGTCTTTCAACCAAATTTTCAATCTTACTTTGTAATCTACTTTCAAATTTTAAACTCGGTTTAATATCTGAAATTTTATTTGACATATTTTTATTCATAGCCTTTCCAACCATATCTAAATAACTTTCTTTATTTTCTTTTTTTTCAACTTTAACTGTTTTTTCAGGATGAATTTTTTCAGGCATTTTTTTGAACTGTTTTTTTGATGTACTATCAGAAAATTCTCTTGCTAATTTACACCATTTTTTTTGTTCTTTAGTTTTTCCTTCACCACATTTTGCCCAAAATAATTTTTGCTGTGCCTTTGACTCAAATTTTTCTTTAATTTCTGACTCAGTTTGACCTACCATACTTCTATTATTATCAGAATCATCATCCATACCATCAGGAGCTTCATCACTTGCGTCATGAGGTCCCTCTTGTCCTGTATAATCTTGTTCCATATCTTTTTCAAATGGGGTATCATCATCTTCAGTCATCTCAGTTTCTTTAACTTGTACGTTCTTATTTTGTAGTGATGTGGGGTTTTTTAACATGCCGTTTAACTTAGCCATGTCTTGTGGATTTTTTGAATCCAACTGTGTTGTCACAATTTGGGTTTCTTCCTTACTTTCTTTTTTTGATTCAGTTAATCTTTTGTGTAATGAATTTATCTGATTCTCATTTAATTCTGAAATAAGAGTACCACTAAATCCATGATTTACTAAATCTAATATTTTTATATTAGTGTTCATAAAAAACTTTTTTTTCAAATTCAAGAACGATGTCTCGTTCATAAAGTTTATTTTTTATAGATTCTTCGGGTTCTCCAAATCTAAAAACTATTCTTTTCTTTAAGTCAAAATTAATATCTTCTGACTCGTTTTCCCAACCCAATGCTATAACACCATCCTGAGCATCAGTCATTGAAAAATAATCAGAGTTTTGAATTACTGACAACGAAATTATGTCATTCTTCAAAACTCCAACTTTATCTATATGTTCTAAATCAGGTGGTGAGGGGTATCCGTTTGCCGGTTTTGATTCCCATGAATCACCCCACACATCTTCCAAACTTTCGGAGAAAATAAATTCGTAAATATTATCTCCTTTATAGTTTGGTCCTAATTCGTTAACATAAATTAAATACATTATAGGATAGTTCCTTTTGGTGTTATTCCTTTTCTTCCTTTATCTGTTTCAAAAATAATATTACCCAATTTATTTTTACCAATCAACTTAGCTGAAGGGAATTTATTAATAAAACTCTTAGCCGAGGATTCTTGTAGTGTTGTTTCAGATATTCTTTCAATATTTGAAGTTAGTTCTACTTGTTTCTTAATTTTTGGTTCAAAATATTTTTCTAATACTTTGTCTATTTTTGATTCGTTAAACATTCCGTCAAATACATCATCAGTATTCATTTCTCTGTGTCCAACTTTGTTTCTAAATCTTGGTCTGTGAGGAGTAAAGTCATCTTCATTATCGTACATTTCACCCATCTCTGTTGGTGCTGGTGGAGGTGTTGATTCTTGACCCATGTCTTCACCACCTATTTCTTGGTCAGCCATATCATCAGAAAAATCCATATCCTCTTCACCTTGAGAAGATTCTTCAGAACCTTCCATATCTTCTTCACCCTCTAATTTGTCAATGATATCTTCTTTATCATCTTCTTCCATAGATTCTAATTCAATTGCCGAAAGTATTGAATTGATTACATATTTTTTATCTTTAGAAGAGATTTCTTCATCTTCATTACCCATCAATTCTCTTAATTTTTGAGCTAACTTACCTGTTAACTTTTGAATTGACTTAAAAGATACTTCCTCTTCGTTGTCTTCTTCACCACCAATTGGTTCATCTGACATGTCATCCATTTCAGAAGATTCTTCACCACCCATATCATCCATTTTAGGTGCAGGTGCGGGAGCAGGTGCTGGAGATGGAGCAGGAGCGGGTACGGGAGCAGGTGATGGATTTTCTGCAGGAACATCTTGTTCGTTAGTTGGGGTCTTCAAATAATATTTAACTTCATCATTATCACCTTCGTTAAATAATGAAATATTTTTTCCAAAACCTTCATTAACATTAACTTCCTTAGCAATTAAATTTAAACGTTTAAATGCTTGTGAATATGAAGAATAATATTTTCTCCCTTTCATAGGTTCAATGTAATCCGAAGTAGATTCAGTTAATCCTTTTTTAATAACATATCCTGATTTTTCTTTAATAATATGATACCTATTACCATCAGATAATTTAATATCATATTCGTGTGATGATGTCTCATTTAAAGGGTTAGGAATATTCTCTTTATAGGTAGAGATTTCAATCATACGTTTAATTTTATCCATACCTTGTAGTTTTTCACTACCAATTGGTCTTAGTTTTCCCATTTTTTTTAATTTAAAAAATTATTTTATATATAAATATATTGGCAATTGAAAAATTACTTTTAAATCATTGAACCGTATGTGTCGTAAAACGATTTTAAAATTCCAAAATTCATATGCCACCCACCTTTATTAAAACAAGTTACTCGTCCTGAGTACTTTTCTTTGTTCTCACAATACCATTCTAATTTTCGTCTTGTCTCTCCGTAAAATCCTGTTGTTCCCCAGTTTTTAGGGTCACAATATAAATAAGTACCACTACCAAACTGAACATCTGTCTGATATGTTGACGGGTCAATCAACCCAACTAACTTAAATGAACCATCTGATGCGTGTCTCCAAGCTTCTTTTCCACCCTGTGAAAACCCTGCGAGAGACGTAACATTCGCACCATATTTTTCACTAACATATTTTTGTACATTACTTACAGTATTCATGTGATGTGTTATCACAATTATAGTATTAGATGCATAAGGTTTCAAAATATTACCATATTTTTGTATCGCTTCAGGTTTAAAACTATTTTTTGAATACCCTGATGTGTGAGAACCCCCAAATAATACGTGAACATTTTTACCCTGATAATTTTCAGGAGTTAAAACAACGTATTCATCATCATTAGTTGTAGTCGCAACAACTTTATCTTTTTCCACTTCGGTTGGAGTTACTTGTATTTGTTGGTTATCAGTTTTTTTATATCCTGAACTAATTAACTTTTTAACCAAAACTTCAGCATCTTCAGAATCAAATTTACCATCCTCTTCTAATCCATTAGATGATTCAAATTTCATTAACGCCGATTCTGTTTCATTACCAAATTTACCATCAGTTCCCCATTTTGGTAAAGAATATTTTAAAAATTGTAATGCTTTTTGTAAATTTTGTGCTTCTAAATTAAAAGATAATCTACCACCTTCTTTTTTTAAATTAGTCAATGTCCTTGAACTTTTTGAAAAATTTGTTATGTCGGATATTAAATCACCTGATTCAGTTTTTATTGTTTCAGGTGTTTTTTCTTTTTCTACAGTTTTTGTTGTTTCAGGAGTTTTTTCCTCTTTATCACCACCACAAAATTGTCCAGTATAGAATAAATGCCAAGGTTCTGCACTTCTTAAAACTCCCTGTGTTGGGTAAGATACTTTAAATCCATACTTACACACGTTATTAGCCACCCATGACTTAATATCAGAATTTTTATTCCACCACGATGGTTCAACACTTAATATGTCAAATCCTTTACCCGTATGATGTTGAGAAAATCCAGGTAATGCCGAGTATTTTTGTCTATTAGACACACCACCATCTCTACTAATTTTACTACCAAAAGTTTTAATTTGTGTGGAATATCCTCTATATCCTGAAACACAACCTTTTACTCCGTCACAATTACTGTTAGAATCTTCAGGAGCATTTGGGAATTTAGAGTATAAATCAGATAATAATTTTTTTAATTCAGATAAAGCAGATGAATCAATTCCTGAATTATCAAGATAGATTTGTTTTTCTTGAGCCAACTCATCATTAACATTATCATCAGTTATTTTTACCCCGTAAGTAGTTTCAACAGATTGTAACGCCTTTAAAACACTTGGGTCTAAACTATCTTTAGAACCTTCACGTATTAATTTTTTTCTTCTACTTTCATTTAAAGAAAGTTCTTTATCGGCCATAGTTGTTTCAAAATCAAATAATTTTTGTATGTAATTATTTCTTCTTAAAATTTTAAAGACCAAATTTTCATCAGAATATTCTCCACCATTTTCTAACCCGCAAGTTCTATATTTTTTTAATTTGTCTTTGTATTTTGAGATGATTTTTTTGGCTTCGTCTAATGGTTCATCTGATGCGTTTTCAATAACACCGTCAATAATTTTCATCCATTGTTCTGCCTTGTTTTTTATTAAACCAATATCAATTTTTACATCTTCTTTTTTCGGTTCAACAATCCATTCGTCATTTAATACTGAAAAAACTCCACTGCTAAAATGTGATTCTGATTCATTTTGAACATATAACTCAACCTCATAACCATAAATTGTTATATCATGTTGTTCGTTGAATAGGGTCTTCTTTAATCTAAAAAGTTCTTCGTATAAAGGTAACTGTTCTTTACTGAATTGTTCAAAATCAACAACAATATGTAAATCAATATCTGAAAATTCTGACCAATTATAATTAGCCAAAGAACCTGTCATAATAATATCAGAAACTACAACATCAACTTTTAAAAATTCAATAAATTCATTTGAGATTTCCAAAAGTTTTTTTCTAACTTTTGGGTTAATAGTTATATCATTCGCACCTTCTTTCCAAATCTTAGAATTAAGATTGTCTTTAGAATGAAAACTTTTTAATATAGATTCAAATTTACTCATTACTCATAAATATTTGAGTTAAAGTATTAATTAAATTTTTTTATATTTAAAAACATTAGAAATTATACCATTAAAAATTTTACCCTGTGATTCAGAACTTCTGAATTGAGTATACAACTGATGTGGTACCTCATCATACTCATAACGTTGACCGTTATTGAATTCAACAATTAGTTTTTTAGTTTCAGTATCATATTCAGATTTTCTGATGTTACTTGATTGAATCTCGTTAATGATTTTAGTTCCCTTAATTTCTTCTTTTAATATTGCCATAACTTTTTTATTTAAAAATATATAATTTAAACTTATCGTAAATAATTAACAATGGGTTGATATTTCAAAGATAACATCATATTTTTGTGATATATAATATTTCTTATGATTGAATCTGTGGATGGTGACGGTAAAAAACAAAATAAAACGGGTGACTCGTCAACACCTGTACTTGATAATTTTAGTAGAGATTTAATCAAATTGGCCGAACAAGGGAAATTGGACCCTGTTATTGGACGAGAAAGAGAAATCCAAAGGATTGCTCAGATTTTATCTAGAAGGAAAAAAAACAACCCAATCATCATTGGTGAACCAGGTTGTGGTAAAACGGCAATTGCTGAGGGATTAGCAATTAAAATCTTTAATGGTGAATGTCCAAGAAATCTAATGGACAAACGTATTGTATCATTGGATATGACATCAATTGTTGCCGGTACAAAATATCGTGGACAATTTGAAGAAAGAATGAAAGTTATTATTGAGGAACTTCAAAATGAACCAAACATCATTGTCTTTATTGATGAAATCCATACAATAGTTGGGGCAGGTAATTCTTCAGGTTCATTAGACGCATCTAACATCTTTAAACCGGCTCTTGCTCGTGGTGAAATTCAATGTATCGGAGCTACCACATTAGATGAGTACCGAAAAAACTTTGAGAAGGATGGGGCATTAGAACGACGTTTCCAAAAAGTGATTGTTGATGCGGCGACTAAAGACGAAACTTTAGAAATCTTAAGAAATTCAAAAGATAGATATGAGGACTATCATAAGGTTTTATACAATGATGAAGTTCTAAATATTTGTGTTGATTTAGCTGAAAGATATATCACAGATAGAGAATTCCCTGATAAGGCGTTTGATATTATTGATGAAGTAGGGGCAAGAAGTCAAGTTGATGTTAAGATGCCTGAAATCATTGAGAAATTAAAATCCGAAGCTTCTGACATTAAGAAGTTAAAAATTGACGTTGTTAAAAAACAAAATTATGAGGAAGCCGCTAATTTAAGAGATAAAGAAAAGAAAATCTTAAATAAATTAGAAGAAGAAAAGAAAAAATTTGAGGAGGAAATGTCTCTTCAGAAAAAGGAAGTTACTGTAGAAATGGTATATGAAGTGGTATCTAACATGACTAAAATACCTATTTCAAAGTTAAATTCTGACGAAACAAAAGCTTTATCTTCAATTGAAAATAACTTATCTGATAAGGTTATTGGTCAGTTACCAGCTGTTTCTAAAATTGCAAAAGCTATCAGAAGAAATAGATTAGGTATTAAAGACCCTAACAGACCTATTGGTTCCTTCATATTTTTAGGTTCCACAGGTGTTGGTAAAACATTATTAGCCAAAGAATTGGCTAAACAAATTTTTGGAAGTGAAGACAATCTAATTAGAATTGACATGTCAGAATTCCAAGAGAAACATACTATTTCAAGATTGATAGGAGCACCTCCGGGATATGTTGGGTATGATGAAGGTGGTCAATTAACTGAACAAGTTAAAAACAAACCATACTCAGTAATATTATTTGATGAGATTGAAAAGGCTAACAAAGACATCTTTTCAACATTACTCCAAGTTTTAGATGACGGTCACTTAACCGATGGATTAGGTAGAAAAATCAATTTTAAAAATTGTGTAATAATTATGACTTCTAATATTGGAGCTAAAAAGTTACAAGAGTTTGGAGTCGGTATTGGATTCAAAAATGATACAAATACTTACATTCAAGAGGAATTAAAAAGAGATATTCTAAAGAAAGAACTTCAAAAGTTTTTCGCACCTGAATTTCTTAACCGTATTGACGAAGTAATTGTATTCAACAGTTTACAAAAAGAAGATGTTAAAAAAATTGTTAAACTTGAAATTGACAAACTTTGTAGTAGATTAGTGTCATTAAAATACAATATCACCTATGAGGATTCAGTAATTGATTTGATTTCAGAAGTTGGATTTGATGAAACTTATGGGGCTAGACCGTTGAAGAGAGCAATCCAAGACAAAATTGAGGATTATGTATCTGAAGAAGTTCTTAAAGGTGACTTGAAAGAAGATATTTCGTATATCTTATACGTTGAGAACAGTGAGATTAAAATAAAACTCATTGAGGACAAACAGAAAAAAACAAGAAAGAAAAAGGGGGAATAAACCCCCTTTTTTATTTGAAATATGGATTTTGATTATAAATTTCTTCGTAGAATTTACACCCTAATTTTTCAATTAGTTCCCTACCTGTTTTAATACCACTTATAACGTCCTCAACGACCACATATTCATTTCTTGTATGATAGTCATAATAACCTATTGAGAAATTAATACATGCAAAATCAAAGGAGTTTTTAAGAGCATAAACATCGGTATAAGGATGTGATTCATATTTCTCCCTTCCGTTGAAGTTCTCATTAATCACCGATTTACAAGTTTCAAAAAACTCGGAATCTCGTTTAAACAATCGTGTTCCCATACAGATTTCTGTTACCATCCAATTTTCAGGAGCATCAAACTGAATTGCATAACCAACATCTTTGAAAAAATCTTTATCGGCGTTTCTTGAACCATGACATCCAGTTTCTTCAGATACAAAAAATGCAACTTTAAGATTTGGTAATTCCTTTAATAATTCCAAACAAGCAAAGACCCCACACTTATTGTCACCACCAATACCTGTCGGTTCGTCAAAATTATTGTAAGCTTTTAACGCTAATTTTAATTCATTTTGAGCATTTGGTAAATTTTCTTCTCGGATATTAATTACGTCCAATTTGTGAACGGTATCCGTATGAGCAACAACACAAGGAAAATAAAAATCCTCATCAACTTTTTCAGTTAATTTTGTTACGTAGATGTTTTGATGTTTATCTGTGAAAAAAGGTAAGTTATTTTCTGTTAACCAATTTTCCAAAAATTCAATCATTAAATCTTCTTGATAAGTTTTTGTCGGAACAGACAAAACTTCTTTTAAAAAGTCAATATTTTTTTCCATATTACAAATGTAATGAAAAAAAAATTAAAATAACTCAGGATGTAGATAATAATTTTTAAAATCTTCAAGATTCATAACCATTTGCTTAATATCATACTGATTATGGTCGGTCAATACGATTTTACCATCGTCAATTTTTTTAATGATAAAATATTTTCTAATATTTTTTTTAATGAAAAATTTTGAATCTGCAAATTGGGTAACTTTATTAAAATCTATATCATTTTTTGAGAAAAAATTAATTATTTTAATATTTTCTTTCGTTGTTTCTTCATCAATATCATCTTCAAGTTTATCCAAAATTCTTTCTAAAATTCTAGTAACTTCACGATTAAATCCATCTTCATCAAAATTACTGTTATCATAATATGAATAATAATCTTCATACAAATCTTCATCAAATTCAAGACTAGTTTTACTAACTAAAGTTTTAAAAAAACCATTAATATCTGATTTTTTATCTACGTCCATTTTATCCCATAAATTAACAATATTACCAACTGTGGAAAAATATTTTATTGAACATATTTTTTCGTGTATAAAATATTCTTGAAATTGATTACATAACTTACCACGTACATATTGTCTCAATCCTTCAACTAACGCATCATCAAAATATGACGCATAATGTGAAGCGATGTCTTCCATATCATCCCCATATAAACTAAGTAATGTATTGGCAATATCTATCTTTCTTTGATACTCTAATTCACTAACTCTTGTGAATTTCAAACCAGGTTTGACATAAAATAATATTTCTTTTAAAAGTTTAGAACTTTCTTCATTAAAATATTCAAGTATATAACCTTCTTTCAAATCTGAAAGAGCACTATACTCTTCGTAAAAAACAGTACCATGATAATAACTTCTATTTAAAGCAATATCTAAAAGATGTGTATTATAATTATTTTCAGAATCACGACCTATAAAAAAACTATAGTAGGTATCAGGTTCAAAAGTAAAAACAATTAAACTTTTTTTTTGGTTACTATTATCAATAGTTATTCTTAAGTCATCACCCCAACCACGATTAATAGTTTGACTATCAATAGTTCCATCAAGATATCCAGTTAACGCATTATACAGTTCCATATATTTCCATAAATATTTGGTTTTTAGAATATATATTTATATATTTGTAATATAGTTCTTTGAGTATATGGGGATGTTTTTGGATTTGACAGGTATGAATCTGTTATAAAACGCACGTCGGGGCTAAGCTAACCCTGTATAACTGGCTTAAATGACAAACGGAAGCGTTATCAACAAACTTTCTGCAGTAGGACTTGTTCGCACTGAAGAAACGGTAGAAGTAGCCTAATCTAAGATTAGAATACAAAGGGGTCGGCAGACATATAACCTTGCAACAGAAGTCGTAGTTGTGGTGTGGTTTCTATCCAAAAAGGAACAAAGTGGAGGATTAGTTCTCAGTAAACCGAACCACTATAAAATAAGGGAATTGTGAAGTTTCGGATTGTTTAGAAAAACAATGACCTAAGCGTGTAGTGTTTTATATCCGACATATTTGGACCGGGGTTCGAACCCCCGCATCTCCACCAAATTAAAAACCCCTCTTTTGAGGGGTTTTTTTGTGTCAATTCTTTTTTATTTTATCCTTTTAAAAGGTCTTTTTCTTTCTTGATATCATATGTATCAATTAATTTATCAATTCGTTTGTCAGTATATGAATTGGATTCAGAAATAGAATCCGTCATAGCTCTCCAAATATCTGTAATTTGTCTTTCCAATCTGTCGTTATGTTCTCTAACCCCAGATTGAATGTATTGTCTTTCACTATCAATACGACGAGTCGTATCTTCTATTTCTTGTGAAATTCTTCTCACTAATTGTTGGATATCTTCTTTTAGATTTCCAATTTCTGTTTGTTGTTTACTAATCTTAAACATACCCCAAGTAATTACCCCAATGAAAATTAGAGCAACAACCGAGAGCACACCTAAAACAAAATAAGTTGTTTCCATAGTTTTAATTTTTTTTATAAATTGACACAGGATAATAATAGAATAATAAAAAATTCTGTAAATAAAAAAACCCGTCAGAAAGACAGGTCAAATTAGAAAAGCCTGAGATTATAGCTTATGTTAAGAAACTTTTGAAGGATTATTGTTTCCCTTCGTATCCACCACCTTTTGGGTAGTATTTCTTAGTGACGGTATTTTAGGTGTACCACTCCTTGAGGTTTGAATTACTCTATCAATACTTAACTCTTTCCGAGGTT
>Ga0181346_1000156_pt1 | contig 27913 bp, 5 predicted proteins | sample Su13VDMM15DN_FD_130100 | JGI IMG/M metagenome (GOLD analysis project Ga0181346, IMG submission 130100) | Freshwater viral communities from Lake Michigan, USA - Su13.VD.MM15.D.N | ecosystem: Environmental > Aquatic > Freshwater > Lake | place: USA: Michigan | collected 2013-07-15 | reverse complement strand
TTGTTGGTTCGTACCACCTGTTGTAATAAATGCAGCAGACTGTATAGGACCTTGAAGAGTTAATTGATAGTTCCCTGTAATGCTTGTATTTTGAATCAATGATCCACCTAGTCCTACAGGAGCACCTGGTGTAGTTTGAACAACACCATTATTAAATATATATCCCAGTCCAGCGTCTTGAAACTTCTGATCAATCTTTTGTAATGCAACTTGTAAATTATCATTTGTATTGATGCCAGTGTATACCAAGTTCGCACCTTCGTAGAACACGCAGGTGGCATTAAGTATTACAGGACATGGAACGGTTTCGCAACTGTTTATTGGAGAACTACAAGATACATCCATAATATATACAAAATATGTGCCTATTTAATTAAGGCATATTAATAAAAATAACAAATAAATAGTTTAGGAATAGTATTATAAAAACTATACCTCGTAATATAACTATCGCATATTGTTTTGTGCCTGAATTGTAATATCAAACTCTTTAGCAAAGTCATTACTAAACGAAGCACCTAAATTAATAACTGGTTTAAAGCCTGGAGTTAACTTCATTGCTGTCTTAAAAGGATAGACTTTCTTTCTAACTTCTTCAGGTGTTGTATCAGCATCAAAATCTTGGCCTGTTATCTCTTTTGATAACTCACCAGAGAACTTGATTATATCTGTAAACAATCCTAATGCAGGAAGCTTATCACCAGAAAGAATACGTTCTATCTCCATAGGATTGTAAAAGAAGGAAAGCTCATCTGTAAACTTATTCAATAAACGTTCTGTGTAACGCTTAGCATTCTTTGTAGCCTTGTCATCATCATCGTCTGGAGCAATTAAACCAAATCCACCAGTGAATAAGATTGACATCAGTGTAAACAAGATACCAAGTTCTTTAATCTGATTACGAAGGTTGTTAACAATCATATCAGTAAAGTCAGCTTTGGACATGTTCATCTCTTGACCTGTACGAGATTTCCATTCTTGTTTATATTTGATAAATAGCTCATCAATAACAGCCATACCTTTTTCATTGGCTGATAGAATGTTTATAATATTAGACGACATGTCACGAACACTAGTTGTCCACACTGTAGTTAATAATCTAAGACGACCTATATCATACTTCTCTCCAGTAACTTTTCCTGTTATAGGATCAATACGTACAGAGAAGTCATCACTAATCTTTTTAAACTCAGAGAAACGTACATCAATTAGACGAGGTATCCAGGTCTGAAACACCATTGCGCTTCGTGACCAAATGTTCATACCAGCTTTATTGATGTTACTACTAGACAAGTTACCTGTAATACTTCTAGCAATGTTTCTAGATAGATTGGTCAAACGTTGAACTTCCTCTAGGTTATCTAGATTTAATCCTGGTACAACAAGTTTACCGTTCTCTAAACGTTTAATAGCCCAAATAGATTTCTCCTTAAGCTCTTCTATCTCTTTCTTAATCTGTTTACGACTTTCTCTATATGCTGTAGAAGAGTCTGCTCTGTTTTGATACTTAGCGTTAACATACTCTTTAATATTAACAATGTTACCATCTATCACTATAGAGTTCTTTAATAACGTTATGAACACGGCTTTGTCAATAAACTCCTCAGGCTTTCTCATAAAGATCATTAGCATGTCTCCAAAATTAGCTCTTGTTAATTTAGAGATCCCAGCCTTTTCATATAGTTCTTTGAAAGGATTATCTTTCATTGGCATAAATGTTTGCATCAATTGAGTAAACATTTCACCATCTTCTTCGTTCTCAAATATGTTTTGCAGCAAGTCTTTTTCACTACCTAAGAAGTCTCTACCTCTAAAGTATGTACCAGACAATGCAGACATCTGAATGTTTGCACCAAATAAGTTAGCAAGACCAGAAAATGGATCAAAGCCTAATGCTTTTAATGTATACCATTTATTAATCTTCTCCATTGCTTTAATAGCAGAGATGGGATCACTTTCCTTTAGTACTTCTTTACCTGCAGCTTTGTTAACTAACTTCTTTATAATATTCATAGGATTCCCTATAGCAGTATCTGAATCTGATAAAGGATACTTCTGTTGTAATACAAGCGCCTTGTAGAAGTTATAGAACGTGTCAGCATTCTCTTTGTTATCTGTAGAGATAACTACAGGTGTACCATCTTCTTTAAGTATAACGTCACCAAGTCTAGTTGTTTCTAAGTGACCTTTAAATTCTTCAATTGTATTAAGTAATTTCAACTGACCAGAAACTTCTTTCAAATACTTATACTTTTGTACGTGTTGAATATACAACACTAAATTTGCAAAGATGTCTTCACTAATCTGTGTAAAGTCAGTGGGATCATTAAAGTTTTCTTTTGTAAAGTCTTTAGTGTAGTATTTAGGAATACCGTTTTCAATCTGTTGTGTAAACTGATTGATTTCACCAAGCCCTACATCTTTAGCAGTTATACGTAAGTCTTCACCAATCTTATCTAAGTTATTGTAGAAGTTTTCAATTGCTGATGTTACACCATTAAATGCTACTTCCTCAGCCATTGTTTTACTAACAAACGGTAAGAAAGTTTTCTTCACCATATTACTAATGTATCCTTCGTCAGCAGCAATGTTATTCACTTTCTCAATGAAATTGTATAGCTTCACCAAAGATGGATCGTTCGTGATATTTTTGTATTCTTGTGAATACCATTTCTCAAGAGGATGTCGTTTGATAACATAGTTGTTCCAACCGTTAAAGTCGGCACGATCTATATCCCATTTACGTTTCTCTTTATCAAGTAGATACTTTCTACGTTTAATAACTTCATCATCCTTACCAGGATTATTTCTTTCAATAGCTTTAATTTGTCTATCAAGAATCTCAGTTGCTTCTTTTTTATAAGCTTCTACATCAATGTTTTGTAATAACCAATTCTTGTCTCCACCTTCTGGATCGTTAGCGTTATTATCAATAGCCTCACGGAACTCCTTACTATAAACATATATTAAGTTATTCATTTTGTTACCTGCCTCATCTTTTTGATATAAGCTTCTGATCTTATCTAAAACATTACCACTATCCATTAAATCTTTTCGGATGTCTAACAACTCATTAACAAGAGCTAGTCCATCTTTTGTAGCTTTGTTCTCAGCAGCTTGTGTAACCTTGTATAAGATGTCTAAAGACTTTAATCCAAGTTCAGATATACTACGAAACCAAGAACTAATCCCTTTTATAACAGCTTCAGGACTCATTAGTCCATTAACTAAGTTTCTCCAACCAATGAACTTATCACCAAACCCATTCTTTCCAGTAAGTATCTTCTTAACATCTAACTGGGTTCTAGCAATACTACTAGCCTCTAGTGTTAGTTCTTGTAGAATACGCTTTCTTTCTGCAGCATCTTTCTTCTGTGCTTTAGTTGTAGCATTCTCTGATAAGTCATCTGTATAGATGATGTTACCAAGTTTAATAGCAACGTCCTTGAACTTATCAGACACTTTAATAAACAATCGCATCTCGTCAGAAAAATCAGATAACTGCTTCTCTGTAATTGATTTATCAAAAGCATCTTTGTCTTTGTAAAGAAGATTGTATTCATTAATTATATGCTCACCATTATTCTTGATGTTACGAATAACTTGAACAAGTTCACTAAGATCACCTGAAGTTTGAGTGATTCGAATAGCTCTACTAAGAAGTTGAAGTCTTTCTTTTCTTAGGTCACGGTCTTCTTCTGTAACCTCTTCTTGTTCTGTCATTTTATATAACAAAACCAAGTCAGCTATGACCTCATCAAGATCTGTGTTACCTGTAGATTCTAATTCTTCAGATACAGGCAGTAAGTATAGTTCGTTCTCAACGTCAATCTTAGTAGCATCAACATCACCAATAGCAATGTTGGATAAACGTAAGTCAGACTTAGGATCTTTTCTATTTGTACGTTTGAACTCCATAGAGATTGGAATAGCTCTCACCATACCAAACTCTTCAACTCCATACTTGTCACGTAATATCTGACGGTATCTACTTAACTGAATACCAAATGCACCTTGCTTAAACCAAACAACGTCATCTTGATCATTCTTAACATGCATAAACTTCCAGTCAAGAATGTGTGTCTTGCCAGAAGGTTCTACAGCTAAGAAGTCAATTGTACCAGCTTCGTCTTTGTCATCATCATAAACAATAACCTCAGAAAAGATTAACGTATCTTTATCTAATGTATTGATAAGTTCTAGATAGTAATTTTCTAGCTCTTCATACATTGCATATGAAGGAAGATTAACATCTTCTGGATTAGGAGCATCTAGAGGTTTTGTTCTTTTTGTTCCATCCTCATTAAAGTACCTATTATGAATCTCTTCTAAGTCACTATGTCCAGCTATACCATAAGTTCTTTTTAACTCATTGAACTTCTTCTCAGCTTCAGTGAAGTTTGGATTAGGAAACTTCTTACGATACCATTCTTTTACACGATCAGTTACACGATTAGTAATCTTCTTAATACTTACCTCATTCTCATACCAGTTATTAGCTTCTTCTGTATCTAATAATATGGGATCAACAACCTCCTGAGTCTTTCTCTTTTTGATTAGATTTTTTGTAGCATCAATGTTTTTCTGAATTGTTTGTTGTATAGGTGTTTCTTTTTGATAGAACACACCTGATGTATCCAATTGATCTACTGTGCCAAGCTCTCCTGATAGTATCTGTTGTGCAGTTTCTTGAAACAAAGACATATCTGTCTTGCGATATCTTCCATTGATGAAATCAAGGATAGAGTTCCACCATCTACGAATCATAGATATGTTTTCTCTCTCAAGGAGTTCAGGGTATTGTTGGGAGTTATCAAGACTATTGATGACAATCTCTGCAATCAATTTATCTACAGCTTCTTTCTTTATCTTACGAATGTCAGGCTTACCATTAGATAGTTGATAATCTGGATCATTCTTGTAAGCTTCAAACACTTGTTTGTAGATTGCAAAGCGATCTATCTTAGAGATCATCTCTGTAACCATAGAAGGATTCATCACTTCTATCATTGCTGTAGCAATGTGAATAACTTCTTCTGTTAATGCTTCTCCTTCTTTACCATCAGCAATAGCAATGACACGTTTTACTAAGTCAGCAAGACCTGTGATATCAGTACGTTTTAATCCAACAGACTTAGCATAATCAGCTAACTTTTGGATAGGCACACCCATCTTCTCAGCCACTTGTTTGATCTTCTCTATAGCTTGCTCAGAAGCAACAGATTGTTTCAATACTCCCTTTTTCTGAAACATATTGGAAGATGCATCATCTACAGAATCATTATATTCTTCTTGAGGAACTTCTCCTTCATATATATCCCATAGAAAATAAGACACGTCTTCTCCTCTAGCGTTTACTAGCTGCTTCCAAGAATCTAAGTTTTTATTTGGACAAGTTGCCATGTTAACAGATTAGTTCATTTATAATTTTACCAGCTTCTCTTATAGACATCCCTGAAGCTAATAAGTTTTCAGCAGTGATATCGACCTTCTTCCAAACTTTACCATTGATCAATTCTGTCTCTTCTGCAGTAGGTTCATTTTCTATATCTACTTGATCACCACGTAACTCATCTCTAACCTCCATCAATACTTTGGAGAATCTACCGTTGTCTTGTTCTACACCACCTAGCTTGTGAGTGATCTGCATGTTACCTGTCTCTAATAACTTCTCTAATTTATCAGGATTTTGAGTGAATGATTCAGTGATTAACTTCTTCATGATTGCTGTAGAAGACTTATCCCACTGTGCTTTGTTCAAGTCTTTAATTTCTGCACCAATTTTCTTAGCATTGTAACCATTTGCTTTAACTAATGAGTCCAATGTTTTCTGTTGATCTGGAGTTAGTTTACGAGTCTTTAAGTAACTGTTTGTTTTTGTTAACTTGGATGCTTGGAATGCACCTTCTACAGTTAAGAATACTTTATACTTTCCTGCAATTACTGTACGGAAACGCTTAAAGGCAAAGTTACTTAAATCTTTATATTCGCCACTAGTAAACATTACATTTATTTTTTCAACATCCTCTATCTGTTCGTTCTGTACAGGAGTTCCTAATGTCTTGTCAAAGTAGTAAAGTACATTAGCATCTGTTACTTCTCCTGCAGAAGTACGTTGACTTTTAGTATTTCTCTTTTCTACAACCTTAATGTAATCATTATCAATTACAGACGCCCTGTTCATATCATAATACTCATTAGCTCTATATCCATCACCCCAAGCATTAATCATTTTATAAACATAACTCTTATATGGTTTACCATCACTATTTATTCTTGTTATCATGTGAGGTTTGCCATTAGCATCTTTTACCCTTTGGAACAATCCTTTGTTCATGAATGAGTAGTCCCCTTTAGATCTCATAACAAACTTCTGCTTTGATGTAAGTTTTGGATCATCCCATGTGTAATTGATTACATCACTGTTAGACTCTTTACTAAACGCTGAGATTTTAAGAATCATTGGTAGGTTCTTGAATGCTACAGCTTGGTTCACTGCCTTAGGAAGAATGAGATCAGGATTGAATTTCTTTCCAGTAGCCTCACTAAATTTCCACTTACCACGTTTGGTAGGTACAATATCACTATTGTTCCAGTTGTTTCTTTGGAAGATGTTTAAGCTATAGAAGTCATTCAAGTTTGGCATCTTGTCAATCTTAGATAACACATCATTATATACATCTTTGAAATCATCATAAGGAAGTAACGATGTAAACGATATAGGAGAAGATGTAAGACCTGATTGTAAAACAGCTACAGTGACTAAGCCCTTGTATAAATCTTCATTCTCTCTTCCTTTTAAATAGTTTTTGATTTCTTCAAATGCATAAATGATTTGATTTTGATCATACACTTTATTATCCTTATTGATTATCTGGATGTTATAAACATTACTACCATCTTGACCAGAAGCAGTCATTCGTAAAGCATTGATTACTTGATTGTTATAAAGGTCATGGTTTGCCTTAACTGAATCTACAAACTTCATCATCTTCTTAGCAAAGTTCTTTTCATCACTAACTAATAGCTCAGGAATGAAAGACGCCATGTCACTATCCACTTGTACAGCCCAGTCAAATAAACTCTTAACTGCCATTTGTGAAATCTTACTGAATTCTCTATCAGAAAGATCAATGTATGGCTCAAGAACACGATGCATCAATGGTCTAATGTTTCCTGAATCAGAAATCAAGAACTTAGCAATACCATCTCTAATCTCTTTAACATATGTATACAAATGTTTAAGGAACGATTCTTCCATCAACTTATCAACAGAAGATATGATAGTACCTTGAGCTCTCTCAAGTTGCATTTGTTTCTTGAATACAATGAACGGATCATTGATTGTAGCTGTATCAAAGTTAGAACCTTGGGTCACTTGATATAAGTGATTAGCCATTCTTGCATATTTCAAGAACTCCTTCAACATGTATCTTTGCTCTGCTTTCTCTGCTGAAGTAAGTTTAGATAACTTCTTACCAACTAATCCTTCAAGAGCGGTAGCATCAGGAATTTTTGTAGATCTCTCTGACATAGTAGAAGAGTAATCATTTAATGTGTCTTCTAATACACCATCATTAAATAACCAACTATATCCTTGGCTTTCTAACTTACGTAAGAAGTCACGGATGATTGGTTGATTCATGAACATAGCTACATCACGAATAGGTACGCCAGCCTTTACTAATAACATCCAAGTAGATGCAACATTAGGTGTTGCACCAAGTTCCATGATCCATGCACCTTTAGCAATATCTACATAACCATCAATGAATTGACCTAAGATATCAGAGATGTATTCTCCTGCCTTATTCTTAATCATAGATAGTGTGACTACTATTCCTTTATCAGGAGTGTCAACTTCGTTCTTTGTTTCAAAGTTAATGATACCATCTCCTAACCACATTTGATCTTCGTCACTCATAGTATCAATTCTATCTCTATCTAGATAGATGAACGTACGTTGGTTGTTTGCATGGTTAGTTTGATTAACTGCAGCAATACCAATAGCATACTTACCTGTAACAAAGTCATGGCGTAACTTAGACATGAACTCTCTACTCAACATGTTTCCTGGAGAAGAGTAATCTGTTTCTGCAATACCACGTAGATCATTAATTTCTTTAGATAATCCTTTCAACTGATCAGCAGAGTTAGGTTTAACTAGTTGTTCAAAGTTTTCTTTAGATGTAACTAAGTTCTCAGAAGACTGGATGTATGCATTTTGTAATGCCTTCTTAGTATTCTGCATCTCAATAGGATAACTCTCAAACTTAGATAATGAATCTAATTCAGAAGCCTCTGCTAGTTCTGTAGCAAACTCTAACTTTTGAGCATTATCAAGTTCTTCTTGTTGTGGCATAAGCTCTGTTAATCTGAAGTTAGCTACCAGTTCTCCAATAGATTTAATAGAAGCTGATTTGTTTTCTCTGAATCTAGCAAGAGCCTCAGCAGTTGCTTTATCAATCTCTTCTTGAGTGGCGCCTAATACTCTTAACTCCTCCTCATATATGTAACTCATATCGTTCAAAATCTTCTTATCTTTAGAAGATGTAGAATCTTGGTTAGATATAATTGTAGCTAATGCTAAGTAACGTCTAATTTCTTCAGGACCGTTAATGTTTAACAAAGCCATTTCTTTTTTTAATTCAAAGACTTTATCTCTAAGTCCATCACTTAGCTTTCTGAATATTTGAGAACCTCTTCCAAACAATTCTATCATGTAACTATCTTGGTCATTATTAAAATTCTCTTTAATAGACTTGTAGCTATCTAATAGTTCTTCATAATTTAAAGCTTTTGATTCTTCTACAGCATTTTTATAACTCTCACTTAAACTATCAAGTTGTTCTTTGAACTGTTTTCTTAATTTAGTAACTTCACTTTTAGCTAAGAAACGAATATATTTATTTGCATCTTTATCAGCATTATCAATTACCCAGTTGTAATATCTTTCTTGAACTGTAGAGTTATCAGAAGTTAAATACTTAATCGCTTCAGGATATCCGTTCTTACCTGTACGCAAGTTCTTAAAATAAATACTTAGTTTATCTATGTCAAAGTCAGATCCTGCTTTTAATACAAGTGGTCCTGGAACAATTACAGAGTCACCAAATTCTGCAGGCAAGAACTTAGCAATACGAAATGCATCAATAGAGTTTTGCTTCTGTGTAGGAATACGGAATGCAATACCAGTGATAGCAGATAATTGCGCTTTTCCTTCTTCAGTATTGTTAAAGTAGTCCATTAACTCTTCATCTGTTTTATCAGAGTTGAACCAACGTCCCACCATGATCTCGCATACACGTTTACCATCTTCATCTCTGTAGAACTTTAATACCTCAGATACATATGCAGTCTTACCATTGATTGTAGCTTTTATAGCATCAACAGTTTCCAATAAACGAGAAGTCATCTGTACCTTTTGACCTCCACTTATCTTTGGAGAGATAACTGTAGAGTCTGCAATAGAATATAAGATGTTTCTAAGTTGATCATACGCAGGCGTAGCCTCCATGATAACCTGTCCAGATCTCATCCCCTCTAACGCAGAGATAACATTATCATTTACTTCACGATTAGTTATAGAAGCAGTTAATAGATCGATTACTTTATCAATATCAGAGATAACATAACCGTCTTTGTTTTTAATTAATCCTAGCTTCTTTAATAATGTTTGATAACCAGTCTCTGTAAGTGCTTCTAGTAATCTCTGATTAGTTTTAATCTCTTTATACAAAGGAGAGACTGCTTCCTTATCTTTCTCCTCTGACCAAGCAATAAAACGTTTCTCAAAGCTCTTCTCATCCTTCATGTAATCTACAGGAACTCCTGCTTGCATGAAGTCCATTGTGATTAACTTTGTAGCTTGTGAACCACGAGTTACAACATCTTCACTCTTAGAAGGAACCTCTGATTGAATATCAATAATAGAGAACGGAACATTAACAATACCTTTAAACTTAGTAGTGTTTAATGCACCAGACTTACTATCATACAAGTCAGTGACTTGTTCAGCACCAACTTTTCTACCACTAGCATATACAGCATAATCAATATCCTCAGCTATCATTTTATCGTATAACTTAAGGGCATTGGTAGCATTAACTAAGTTACCATCCTTATCCTTTTTACTCAACTCATGTAAGATGCGATATGATAAAGGAAACAATGCAAACTTATCTAACATCACATCGTTAAATAACTTACCGTTATCTTTATTACCACGAGCAATAGGTTTCAATGGAGTGTACGCACTCTTAACGCCTGGGTTTCCTGCATCAAGAAGAGCAAGTTCTTTAAGAGTTAATTGTTTCCAATACTTATTAGCTAAGTCTTGATTACCTTCTCTTTCAGCACGTTGAGCTTTCTCACGTTTTTCCCATGCCATATCATAACGATACTGACGTTCTTCAGCACTATTCCATTCTCCAGCCCGTTGTCTAAATTTACGATGTGCAGGGAATGTGATCATACCACCACCATCAGTTTCATCATAAGCTTTACCCATATATCCTTTTAGATCATGAATAGATTTAACGTCTGCTAATGTAATGGTTCTGAAATGATCACGAATGTAGTTACTATATCCAATCTCACCTTTTTTAAAGCCTTCGTTATACACACGCTCCATAGCCTTATTCATCTTAGGGCTACCAGACATAATCTTTTGACCAGGAGAATTAAAGTTCTTAATACGTTTTAATTCATCAGAGTACTGATAAGGATCAGAGTATAATATCTTATGTAACTCAATGTTAGCAATCATGTAGTTAGCTGTTTGAGCATACATGATCTTATCAAACTGTTCTTTAGAAATTGTAGACTTAGTAATGAATGGAAGATTTTCCACCTTGTAAGAATCCTCATCTCTTGAAGATTCAGTTACAATCTCGTATTGTTTTAATACATTCTCTGTAAAGTTTTTTGCATCAGCTTTAATAAAGTTAACAATAGCCTTGTTAATCTCTCTTTCATAAGCTTCGTAAACTTTTTCTATAGGACGAGCATCGTTGACAATCTTAGTATGTAAAGCATTACGCTCAGTGTCAGTCTTAGCATTGCGATCAGCTAAGATATCTTTGAAGAAACGTAGGTCTTTTACATTACGAGTTTCTGCTTTATTCTGTACAATTCTACGAGTTGTATCACGAGATAAGCTAAGCTCATCCATGAAATAACCTCTGAAGACATTTAACACTTCCTCTGGATCCTTTGTCTTTATATGATTGCCCATATAGTTCATCCACTCCATAGAAGCATCACCAGGAACAAGACTTAGATAATATCCTTCATTGTTCAAGTTCATCTCAAGGACGATACGCTCTTTGTAGTTTAACTTAGATGAAGGTTTCTTCTTGTTATTGATAGCATTATTCATACCATCAGCAATGCTTGGCTTTAAATAGTTATCTCCTTTATCCTTACGTTCACCTTTAGAAGTAAACATTGCTTTAATCAATACAGAGTTTCTTGCAAAGTCATCTGTAAGGATGTATGAATAACGCGTATCGCGTAATTCTTCTAAGTTATCAATCTGTGACAATGCATCAAACAGTTCACTAGCAGTGTTTGGTCCAATGAACGTTTGTGTCTTTTCACCACCAATACTATAATATGTACTGCTAAACTCAGGGTTATCAATCTTAGCTTTAATCTCAGCTAATACACTAAGGTTACCATTGATATCTAGTGTCTTACCTTGATTACTAATAATCTTATTGCCTGTACTGATACTCTTGTAAACACCTTTTAAAGCATCATCAAAAGATGTTCTATCTATTCCTTTAAGTTTATTAACGTCAGAACGAGTGAATCCTTTAATTCCTAAGTTATTTAAGAATGCTACTTGACCTGCAGTTTTCTTAAGATCAACATTAGATAAACTATTCTCTTTACCTATGAAATTACCAAAAGACTTCTTAAGATATATAGATCCTCCCTTTGCTTTACTAATCAATCCTGCAACAAAGTCTCTCTTAACTTGTCTAGCTGCCGTAGAGAAGTTAGAATCACCCACTTGGATATCACCATTAGCAAGGATATAAACGTTCTTTACATCAGGGTTTTGTTTCTTGAACAATCTCCAGAATGCATTCACTAAGTTGACATCTCCTTGTGTTCCTAAATCTGATAGGTCTCCACCTCTAGTTAACCAATTAACAATTCTTTCATAGTTCTTATCACGCTTAGCTAGATCGGTGAGACGATCCATCATCTCATCTACTTCACGTGCACCTAGCACAGCATTCTGTATAGTTACGTATGATTGTGCTGTAGGAATTAAACTAACTCCTCCTAATGTTGTCTCAATAAATTCTCCTGTAACAGGATCTACTTGTGGTAAACTAGAGATTAACAACTTAACAGCAGCATTAGCTTTCTTCAAGTTATCAATTTTATCAGCTGCTTGGTACTCACTACGTCCTGAATTATTCTCATCATTTAAGATAACATTATCATTCTCATCAAACTCAATGCCGAACTTCTTTAAATATGAATCAAGTTCAGTGAAAATATTATCCCATTGTTGATTAACTATAGAAAGTAAGTTTGTTTGGTTAGCAACTAATTTAGTGTAAACATCCTTTTGTATTTTCTTATTTTTATATAAGTCTTTAAGTATATCAATATTTGTCTCAAATAATTCTGATGTAATATCTTTTAACTCTTCGTACAAAACATCCTTATTGACATTATTAAACTCAAAGAAGGTTGTGTCTGGTCTTTGAAGAATAGAAACTACAGCTTCATATGTCATGTTTTGCAAGATGTCATTTAACTGACCACTTGTTAAACCAGCCACACGATACTTACTTGCATTGTCGCCAAACGCATCTTCTATATCAATGATACCTGCTTTAGCAAAAGATAATGCAGATTCATTTGAACTAGCTTGTGCATAGTAACCAGATCCTATTTGTTGGAAGATCTTCTCTAAGTTACTCTTAGCTTGAGGACCTGTGAACAACTCTTTAATAAATTGCCATAGGTCAGAAAAGAATTGAGCAATAGCAGACTTGTTTCCCTTAGCAGCTACAGGACGCTTTCCATACTGAAAGTAATCTCTAGATTCTTCAGCCATCTGTTCTCTAATCTCATCATTACTAGCTTTAGAATACTCTATAGTTCTACCTGATTCTCTATCTACAAAAGTCCCTGTTCTAGCTCTGAACTCAGCACGTAACTTAGTACGCTCTTCAGGAGTAGTAAACATGTCCATCACTGCCTCAAAAGCCTCATGATAGATTGAACCAACCTCTGCATTCTCAGCTAAATATATGGCAGAGTCTTTTAACATACCAAAAGCTTTGACACCATTAGCACCTTGAATAAGATTCTTAACACGATATAATGGAACAGTTGGTAATTTATCTTTCATGAATGCAGATATCTTATCCCAGTTCTCACCTTCGTAATAGTTAATTGATTCTAAAAGTTTGGCAACTCTAAACTTATCATTGTTACGTCTAGACTTACGTCTTTGTTGTCTAATTAATTGCTCAGGAGTTTCTTCCTCTTCTTCTTCTTGAACTTCTTCTTCCTCATTAACAATCTCTTCAGCGTCTTCCTCTACTACTTCTTCTGTTGTTACGGGAGCTGCTTTAGCTTTTGTTATTAGCTGTGCAGAGATAATCATCTGCGTAGCTATTTTAATTAATGTCTCTGGTTCTAAATCTTTAGCAGCATCAAAATCAAGAGGAGCATCAGCAGGATATACCATCTTAGCAATAGTAAATAACTTCTCCAGTGCTTCTTGATTATTTATATCAGAGGCAGCAGAAAGCATTTCATCATTAATCTTTACATCAACTGCATACCCTTCCTTTTCTTTTACAGCAGTGTATTCAATCTCACCTAAATACGGATGAGATTCTAACTGAGTTGTATTTAACTTTTTACCATCAGTCTTAGCAACTTTTGGTTCTGATGTAGTCTTCTTAGCTTTAGTTGCTTTGTTAGCAGGCGTAAGCTTCTTGTTATTGATAGCTTTAGCATTCTTACCTTTTGCTTTTCTCTTTTCAGCAGCAGCTACTTTTTCTTTATAGTAGTCCTGCTTACCTATAATGGTAAAGTAGATGGATTCTCTATTGATATCTGTAGCAGCTTCAATAGGCTTTAACATTGTAGCTAGTGGTATTTCTTCTGTAGTTCTAGCAGAACCGTCTGGGTTCTTATTAGACAATAAGAATGTTTGATAGTTCTCCCATCTCACTTTAACTAGTTCACCTTCATTATTAACACCAGTGATTTGATAGTAAGGAGCATCCCAGTTCTTAGTAGCCTGTGTAGAGTTAACATTACCATACATTCCTTTAATGATAGCAATGATTCCATCTCTACGTCTTTCTAACTCCATAGGAGTGAAAGGTATTTTTAATCCTTTACCTGATAGAGTTAACAATAATGAATCTTCTTCATCGTTAGCATACTCAAAGAATATACTACTATAGCCAGGACCTTTTTGTTTACCTTCAGAATCTTTAGGAGTTCCCCAATACACTACAGTCTTTAACCATTCAAAAATCTCTGGTGAATCAGATGATGTAGCATTACCATCTTTGAAGATATTATTAGCTACACGCAAGATCATTTCATATATAACTTCAGCTTCTTTAGCAGTGAAGTTTCTATTTAATAATTTAGCAAAACCATTATCTAATCCAAGAAGAGGTAACCCCACTGGAGCTTCAATAGAAACCTCACCTCTACGTTGCTTACCCTTTAATGTAGGAACAATGATTAATGGAGACTTTTCTAATGAATCTTCTGTAATTAATTGTGCATCTTGTGCAGATGTTCTTGTATTATAGTCAGGTTGATCAACTCCATCTTTATCTTTATATGTATTGTAAACAGGTACACCAAAAGATGCTTGGATAGTTTCAGGAATTAATTCCTCACTATCTAAATACTCTTGGCGGTCTTTAGCATATTGCTCTCTGATTTCTTCAATAAGTTTATCATCAGTTCCTTTTGGGAACATAGACTTTTCTTCAAACTTTTCACTCCACTTAAACTCTTCAGTAGGCATCAATTGATACACTGCCTCATCTAATGTGCGCTTAGCAAAGTCTAAAGCTGTTTCAGTTTCTCCCTTTACAATACGCTCTCCAAACTCATTAACTAAATATAAGTTACCCTCTGCATCTTCTTCTGTAACAACTAAACATAAAGTATCCTTAGAATCTACATTAGTAGTTATGTGTTTAGTTAATCCTGGAATACCTAAAGTTTTTTGAGTATTAGAATTAACAACTACACCTCTGATTCTATTCTTAACCTCTGTAGAAAAGTTTGCTAAACGTGCGCCAAAACGAACAGCTCTATCGTATCCTTCAACTTGTGCAGAAGGAATAGAAGAAGAAGGAATATTTTCAACAGGTTTCTTGCTGTCTGTTTCTAAAGTGTTATCTATACGAGCTACAGGAACACTACTTTTATCTGCTGTACCAAGGATAGCTTTTTGTAAATCTTTATCCTTTCTTAGCTTTTCTTCTTCAGCTAGCTGTGCTTCATATTGATTGATTGTATTCTCAAAAGAATCTAAGATGATAGCCTTAGATAGTTGTTGTGAAATTAATCCATCTAACTTATTATTAAGTTCAGAAAGCTCATTAACCAAAGAGTTAACTTTGGTCTTTATATTAGGAATGTTTAACTCATCAGCAAAGTCATTGATATCGGACTCTAGCTGAAGTACAGCTTCTGTGAATCCTAATCGTTGTTCGATAAACATCTTAGCACCTTCTTCTCCTTGAAACTTCTCAATCTGAGCTTGTAAAGCTTCAATATTTAAAGGCATGCCAGGGTTCTCTTCTCTAAGACGTTTGATATAATCATTCAATAAAGAAATAGCTTCCGCTAATGCAGATTTACTAGCTTCGAGTACCTCAGAGTTAGCAGCAATAGCATCATTAGTATTATCAATAAGATCTTCTAATACAGCAATGTCTTTCTTAACTTGATTAAGAATGTCACCTGCTTCTCCTTCAATGTTATCAATGTCATCATATAAACTCTCAATGTAAGGGATAGCTGATTCTAGCTCATCTCTTTCCATCTCAAGATCCTTGATCTCTTGTGTTACATCTTGAATAACCTTACTCAAATTATTGATGGTGGTCTTTAACTTTTTAGTTATTTTCTTACCACCGTCTACATCTTTATTAATAGAGTCTAGATCCTCTTGTGATTTAGTTAAGCGTTCTTTATTCTTTGTAAGCTTATCTGTAACCTCATCTAATCTTTCCTTTGTATTGTTGTAAAGATCAGTGACCATCTTAGTTCTTATATAAGAGGGATCTGCAGAAATATAACTATCAGATGATAGATAGTCTTCTAATGCTTGTTGTTCTTCTACAGTTAGTTTACCTATAGCCTCAAGCATTGGTTGTTTGTAACCCTTCTTAGCTTTAAACATTGACTGTTTAACTTCTCTGGTAACAGTTTTATCTTTAGCATTCTTATACTTAAATACTAATGTACCTGCCTTACCATCATATTCTAACGTACCCTCAATACCGTTACCTTCTTCATCTTTTATTCCACGGTGAATATACTTCTTGTTCCAGTTAGTTAAGTAGTATTTAAGGTTACTGTTCTTAGCAACCTCGGCCATATCTCCTACGTGTAGCTTATTGAAATAAGTCTTGGGAACATTTACCTCTGTACCATCTGCTTCTTTAATACGATATGTACCGTCTTCATTTTCCCCTAGTAGTGTAAATGTAGGAGCTTTATAAACATCTTCTCCTTCTTCATTCTGTGTAGAAGGACGTGGGGAATAATACTCTTTACCAATCTGTAGGTTTAGATCTCCATTATTTGCTTTAATCTTAATTGTATCTGTCTCACCAGCTAGCTCTGCAGCTTTGCGCATTGCATCTTGCATCTTTGCTTTTATATCAGCAACGTCATACTTTTCTGGATTAGCAACAATATCATCAAACTCAGATAAAAACTTCTTTCTACGAATACCCATCTCCATAAAGTCTTTGGCATTCTGAGTTAACTCAGTTCTATCTGCAACATCTAATAATGGTAACTTATCAATCTCAGCTAATAATCCATCTCTTTTCTCATCAGTGATTTGACCTGTTGAGTTAATCTCTTCTAATACATCACCAGTGGAAATACCAGCTAATCCTAGTTCTTTTTCTACTTGAGGAATACGTCTATTATAATCAGCAACTTTTGATTTAGCATATACTAACTTATCAATACTATTGCTAGAATACTTTCTCTTCTTTGTTTCAGGATCAACAATACCTTCATAAAGAAGTTTAGTACCATTAGTAATACTCTCTACAATGTTTGCTTGTTCTTTTAATAAATTAAGTCTAGCTATAAAAGATTCTGGACTATCGGTTTGTGCAGCTTTACCTTGTTTTTGTAAGTCCTCAAAGTCTGTCAATGCTTGTTTTTCTAATTCTGCAATCTCAATATCTATAGCTTCTTTAGAATTGTATTTTAAACGAGATGTAATAAATGTATGCGCATAGTCATACTCTTTATCTTTAGATTCAAGCTTATCGTTTAATACTATAGCATCTACTCTTTCACCTTGTACAACTTCTGCAATCTTAGCATTAGCTGTAGCAGCCATTAGTACATCTGCAGCTCTACTCTCATTCCAAGCTTTGAATGCTGCATTTCTAGTACGCTCTTCTTCTCCACCATATCCAGTAAATCCTCTTTGTTTAACACTGCCTACAATTGTAGATATACCTCCAGAGAAACCTCCAGTGAATATATTTAACAAACCTTCATCAGATGTAAGCGCTTCATCAATACCATAACTTACACCATCTCTCATAAACTCTATAGGCTGACCCTTATATTGTTTATTGAAATAGTTTTGTGTACCACTCTGAATAGCAAACTGTGCACCTTCTTCAAATGCTTCAGCAGGGTTAAAGAATAACCCACCCACTTTATATCCTTGATATAGAAGTTTCTTAAAACCTTCTTTAGGTAGAGTTCTTTGCCAAGTACCATTAACAAAAGCTGCATTAGCTATACTACGTTCTCCTTTGAATGTGGAAGACATAATCTTAGGAAGCTGAATGTAGTTAGTTAATGTTAACAATGCTGTATTAGCTAACCAGCTATAGTTACCAACGTTTTCTGCATAAGCATTGATTTTAGCAATATCATCTTGATTGGGCTGATAGCCATGTTCTTCTACAAACTTCTCAATCATTTTTTGTCTAAATTCTTGAGAGTTGTTTAATGCTTCAAAACCTGCTTCAGCTGCAGTACCTGTTGAAGCCACAATAGCACGATCTATTTGTGTAGGATTTTTTAATATATTACCTACTGAAGACTTAGCTTTTGCTAATATACTTTCTAACTTAGATGCAGTATTAGCAATGGATGCTGATTCACCTAATGCAATGTTTTCTGCAATAGCCGCATCTGCAGCTCCTGCCCATTTAGCACCATACCCAGCAATCTTACTTGTAAGACCCATAAGTTTTAATACTCCTCCAAAAACAAAACCTGCACCAATAGAACCTACAGTGTATCCTAAATTCTTTACAATATTATCAAAGAAGAAGTTACCCGTGAATAAATTAGAAGGTTCCCACCAGTCACCATTTCTTTCACGTTCTGTTTTATAATGAGCATAACTATTCTCTAAATCTTTTGTATACTCATTAAGATTTTCTGAGAAATCATTCTTCCAGAACGATGTAGGATTTTGATCTAATAAAGCTTTAGTAGCACCATATACTGTTCCTACCGTACCATTAATAAAAGCACTAGTTGCAATACCTCCAAACTTAACTACACCATTTACAGCTTTCTCTCCAAGAGTTTGATGTACAGCATAAGCCTGTTCATTATCTTGTCCAGGAATCTGTAAAGGAAAACGACCAGACATGTCTATCTCACTACCGAATGCAACAGGAAGAGCGTTTGGTTTAGGATAAGTTTTAGCTAATCTACTATTAACTATATCAACCATATCCATGTCAGGCATAGGAGCAGAATCTCTAGATGCTCCACGCACTTGTAACAACCCCTTTGTTAAATCAGGAACTTCAAAAACTGGATTAACTGTTGGGGTAGCTTCTGGAAATAATTCGTTTGCCATTATTTCTTATTGTTTTTGTAATAATGCTTCAATTTCTGCTGCACTGATAGCAGTGGATAAATATTTTAAGTTTGTATTCAATGAGCCATCTGTTGGATTCTTCTTAGAGAGTCCTTCTTGATGATCAATAGGATCTGGGTAAGTAATAGGTTTACTCTTTCCTGGAATATATAACTCAAACCAAACTTTATTAGGATCTAACTGATCATTAACTAAGTTACCTGTCACTCCTTTATATTTAGTATCCTTTAGTAAAGGGAATGATCTTCCACTAAACCAAGGCAAACCGTTTGATTTAGCTGTGGTTCCTGTAGTATTTAACTTAAGAAACATAGGATCTAATTCTGTAGCCGAATAAGTTGGTTTTCCTGTAATAGCAGTATAATCTGAAGGTTCGACAATTGCACGAGATGTACCTTCTTTAGAAGAAGTAATCATTGTATATTGCATCTTATCACCAACTTGTTTTATTTCAAACAATGTCTTTGCTTTATCACCATTTGCCACTTTCATAGCGGTCTCGTAATCAAAACTAGCATCTAAGTTAGGCATTGTTTGATATTTAGAAAGTATAGCGTTTATATTACCTGCAACTACTTGTGAGTTATCAGTGCCTACTTTAACTGGATCAATTATAGTACGAGGGATTACGTCAGAATTAGCATAAAGCTCTCCTTTAATTTTTGCCATTTTTTTATAAGTGGCATTATAAATTATTGCCTCAGCCTCAGCTATTTGTAGAGGTGGAGCACCACCCTCTCCACCAGTTGCACGTTTTGGAAAAAGAAGATCCATTATTTGCTTATACTTATCAGGACCATATTTTCCAACTAATCTAGTTTCAGAATTTGCAGCTTCTACTTTTTGATCTTCACTTACAGTAAGTTTACCAAGTATGTTAGCTCTCCATGGTCTAGTCTTTACAATGTTAATAATATCTTCACTAGATAAAGTTAAATTTTTAAGTTGCCCTTTATCCATTAATCCTATGTTCATAGGTTTTACAGATTTTAACACTTCATCATATTCAACAAGATCAAGTCCTTCTTTAACAGCTTGTTCTCTAGCTTGTTTATCAATGGTTCTGATAGCTTCACCTTTTGAATCTACTAAATTGTTTAATACTTTAAGTGCTTCTATTTGTCCATGAAACCCTGAAGGCACATCTCTAGGATTGTTATCATAAGTAGTCATTAGATTTCCAGCAAATCTATTCATCATTGCTGTCTTACTTTCTTCTTTACCTCCTGTCCACTTTTCAACTTGCTTCATTAATTGCTCATCTGATAAATCAGGATTGCGAGATCTTAAGAATTGTAATGCTAGTTTTTGAGATAGACTATTTTGAGCAGTAACGTCATCTGAATATCCTCCTTCAAATTGTCCTCTAAGTCCTTCATAATCTTTTTCATCTATAGGAGCAATTATATTAGTTTTAGGTTTCTTACCGACTTCTTCAGGAAACTCTCCAAACTTACCATAATAGTCAAGTCTCCATTTATAAAGGTCAGTTGCTTTATCATCAGCATGTTCTTGTCTTATGATGGTAAACTCTCTAGCTTGTCTATTTTCTTGTTTTAGTCTTAGATTATAATCATTCTCTTTCATCATTACATCAAACCAAGGGTTAACTTTGTATTCTGTAATGTCAGAAACTTCCCTCATTTGATTAGACATATTAATCAACCAATTGTTGCTATATAAACTAGCCTTAATTGAATCTTCATTATTTGCTATGTAGTCTATATTACTTGCTTCTTCTCTTTGTTTCTGTAACTTAGTTACGGTATCCTGTATAGTTTGTCTAGACTTTAGTAACATTGCTTTTTGTTCTGCACTATCTTCTCCATCAGATGTTAGATCTAATCGTACGTTAATTCTTTCCAGTTGTGTTTCTAGACTAGAGATGTGTTGGTCATAACTACCACGAGTAGCAATAGCTAATTGCTCAGGAGTAAGATTACGATTCTCATACATTCCTGTAATAGCAAGTTGTTGTTTATCTTGTGGAGTGAGGGCACTATTAAATGCATCTAATAACTTCTCAGCGCTCTTTCCTTTTATATGCCGCTCAGCCATTACCTTATTTAATATCATATTACCTTTAGCATCTTTTCCAAAAAGCTCTGGAATGATAGTTTCATCCACTCCTACAGATTTAGCAATATCTCTTAACTTAGCTAATACATCAGTGTATGGTACATATTGACCACTGAATGTTTCTCCTAGTTTACCTTTTGTATAAGAATCAAGACCACGTTCATAAAGGTATTTGTTCTCAGGAGTAAGTGTACCTTTCTTCTGAGCTTCTCCCATTACTTGGTTTTGCTTTTTGATGTGAGAAGTGGAGTATACAGCAGACTGTATATAAGGATCTTTAATTATTGTACTAGCCATACCTCCTACAGAATTAACTACTTGTTGATTAGAGAAGTCTCCTGCAGCAACAGTTCTTAGATTCGAAGTAAGTTCATGTAATTTAGACTGAAGATATTCTTTATCTTGTGGTCTATATACATCCATGCCTGCTACATTATCGATATAGCTTTGTATTTTTTGTACCCCCTGGTCATACTGTTGTTGCTTGTACATACCAACTTGCGCCATAGCTTCCACAGGAAGCTGTTGGACGTAAGGGTTGAACTGCGATATTGCGTCTGTGAATGAAGCCATGAGTAAGTATAATTAACAAATATAATTTAAAATATATCAATTATACAAGACTAACTAACAGAATCAGTTAATCTTGTATAACCGTTTTGATTAGAAATTCTTGAAAGCTTTTACAACTCCACCGTTCTTAACAACTTTGTCTGGATCAATTGTTTCTGATCCTATAACTTTGTAATGAGTAGGGTTACCTCTGCTATCATAATTTGTTGGTAAGAATTTTTTACCATTAACTTCCATACCACCGTATGGAGATTGTCCTGATCCGCCTCCCATACCAGGACCAAACCCTGTTAGATAAGTTGGATTCTTATATGCTGTACCGTCTTGTGTAAAACTAAATGCAGGATACATATTCTCCATAACTTTTATTTTTCTATTCTCAGCTTTGTTTTGAGCATATTTATCAGCAATAGATTTAGCAATAGCAATAGACTGTTCCTTAGTTTTACTTTTACCAGTTGCTTGTCTAACGTATTGTTGATCTAACAATGCTAAGTTCTTCATCTGAGCATCATTTAATGTATTAATGTTTTGATCATTTGCACGTTGTCTTTCGCCTTGGTTCATTCTAAACTGCTCTCCTAATATCTTACTCTTAGCTTGTTCTGCTTGAGAAGCAATCATTGATAATGCTGAAGGGTCACCTTGGGCCATTCTCATAGCATCCCTAGTTTGTGCTGTCACCTCGTTTAATTGATCTTGTAAACTAATACTTGTAGCTTGTGTAAGCATTGGATTATATAATCGTGCTTGCACACCCTCTTCTTGATTCATAGCTGAAGCTAAATACTCAGGATTCAATTGATTAGGATCAAGAGGTCGTCCAGCGGTAGGCATAATGAATGGATATATTGAAGAGTAAGCAGACTGTAGTATATTAGATAGGTTCTCATTACTTTTTACTTCTTTCTTAGCTTGTCCTTTATACGGATCGAAGTTCTCATATACATTAGATCCTATACCTCTAGCTTCTGGAGATAACACATCCCTATATGCTCCAGTAGTTGTTTGTTTAGGATTAGCATATGTTTGTTCACTCATAGGTTTTTCTAATCCTGAAGGATAATATCTACTTAATCCCATAGCCTGATCAGACTCTTTCTCAATTTGCTTAAGGAAATCATTACCTTTAGGTGCAAAAATATTAGAAGGGATTATTGTCTTAGACTTATGAGCAGCTTGTGCTTTCTTAGTAAATGGAGTATATGGAGCTTTAGGCTTCTTGCCACCTTTAGCAAACTCTTCAGTTGCTTCAAACTTACCACCAAACTTTGCATATGCAATATCTTCTGGTTTAATTTTAAACTCTTCTGCTGTATCTAAGATAGCATTTTGTCTGTGAGCAAGATCTTCTTTTTCCATTGCATATTTCTGTAAATTCATATTAGCACCTAGGTTAGATGCAAATGCTGAGTTTAATGAGATTTGACCAAACGTGTCGTTCTCATCAGCATTGTTACTAAGAGATGTTGCCTTATCAATAATCTTGTTTTGCTTAGCTTCGTTCTTACTGATGTCTGCCGCTACGTTTTTGAATTTTCTTTTATTCATTGGATCTATTAAGTTACCAAATACTAATAAGTTATCTGTCTTACCACCATCTTTCATTACCATAGCAGGTTCTCCTCCTTCTACCTCTACACCATTCTCTCCATAAGAGATAGGCATACCACCATCATCATGTGAAGGTCCTCTAAACATTACTGTCTCTCCGCCATTTGGTAGGTAAGGATTATATGAAATAGGTTCTGCTGTACCACGATGTACTTGTAGGTCTCCGCCCATAGCCATTTGTGTACCATACTCAGCTCTCTCTGTACTCATAGCTCTCTCACTAGGAGGAGTATAGTATTGTAAGTGTCCACCTGCACGTAATGTATCCATCATAGGATCTGGTTTCAATAAGTCTTTCATACTGTAATCACCAAATGATGCTATCACTTGTGGTTGCCAGTCATGACTCACCCATCCACCATCTTTCATAAATCCTTGATTCTGTTGAGTAAAATTATCAAGTTCATTAGCGCCTGAAATTAATCCTGTATTTTTATCTAAATAGGATTGAGCTGTTCTTTTTCTTTTTATTGTTGGGGCATCTAAGGCTGATCCAATAAGACCACCTATAGGTCCAAAACTTTGTAACGCTTGTGTATATCCTCCAGTTTCTCCTTCATTACCATAAATGTTAGAATATATCTGACCACTAAGCTGTCCAGTTTGTTTTGATACATCTGCAACAGTATTAGCTATACCAACCGCCTCTCCAGAAATTGCTTTCTTTAACTTGCCACCTTTCTTAAAGTTTTTAACTTTGTTACTATCATTCAATGGTTCATATCCTAAGTCAGTGTACATCACATCTGGGGCATATGTGTTTTGTATCTCTGCACCATTTCTTGCAGCTAGATAGTTAGTACCTGTTCCTTTAGGATTCATACCCGTAACTAACTTTGGAAAATCATATAGTCTTTGAGGTGGTGCAGCTTTTGTATTACGAGCTTGTAATACAACATCACTTACCTTTCCATACTTCTCAAGCTCTCCAATGTTTTTGTTAGTTTGGTTTATAGTATTCATACCAGCACCAATGCCACCAACAACACCTGAAATCCCACTAGGTGTAGATAAGTCTACAGGCTTTATAAGATCTTTAGCTCCTTGTTTAATATTATTACCTAATGTTTTTAGTTTAGAATTAGAAGAAGATACTGAAGAATCATAAGATGGTTGTACTCTTTGTCCACCAATCAATGATCCTGACATGTATGGGTTTTGAGATACATCAGTATTAAATCCTGAATTAGAAGATACATTAAACTTTGAACTAGGCATTCCTTGAAAAGGTTTACCCATAAAGCCATCTTCAGCTTTCTTTAACTGTTTACCATGCTTCTTCATAAAAGCTGCCTCTGTAGGAAACTTCTTGTAGAACTCTTGTTCGTTTTTAACACCAGCAAGTTTTAAAAATTTAGCTTTCATATTTATCTAACCAGCCCCCTGGTTGTTTTGTGTTGTAATTAGTAAAGTTAGTTAATTGATCCAGTTTCACCAACTGGCTACCGTCTCTGGAAATAGTCTTAGGTTTAAAGTCAAGTCCGTTCTGATAGTACTCCATCTCTGTTCCATTCTGTGCTCTAGGACCTTGACCATAAGAGTATCCTGTTTTAAGATAGTTATTAAGCTTATTAAAGTTTTTCTTAATTTTAGGATTAGAAAGTAACTGACTAGCTTCTTCATCTGAATAGTTACGTGACTTTCGATCACCTTCAAATAGAAGAGTTCTCATCTGTCCATCAATATAGTTATTCATCCATTGCTCTCTACCATCTCCAGCTCTACCTTTTTTCTTATCTTCATTATACCAGTAATCCATATCACCTTTAATGTTAGGGTCACTTAATACAGATTGTTTAAATGCATTTCTATGTTTACTGAATGTAGGATCTTGATGCATACCATGTAGCATGTCAAGTCTTACACTTTGTTCATTATCTGTAAGAGGATTATATGTAGTTGAGTTCTTACCAGGTGATTGATTAAGTAATACACCATTGTCATAGTTAACTTCTTTAAGATCAGGATGCATAAACTCTACACCACCATATCCTAAACCAAGACCAAGACCATAGTCTTTATTAACTGCCGCAGGTCCCATATTTCTAAGAGCTGGCCATTTAGCATATGCACTTTCTAGCTCTGTACCATTCTGTGCAGAAGCTTTTGTCTTCTTAGCATACTTACCTTCACTAGGAGCAGGATCATTTGTACGTGCGTACATGAATCCTACACTTCCTGGAAGAGAACCTCCCATAGCAAACTGTCCTCCCCATGCAGGAGAATAGTCACGTCCCACGTTACTATATCCATCACCTTCGAATCCTTCAGGAGATGAGACAGATGAATCATTATAGTTTAACTCTCCTCCATCTTCATACTTATCTAACCATCCACCATTTTTCTTCATCACACCGTGTACGGTAAAAGGATCTCCCCAATGTCCAGCTGCTGTACCTTTTTTTACATAACTCTCCCACAATCCTCTAGACTCTTTTGACTGAGAATTAAATCCAGCCTTCACTCTACCTAAGTCTAATGTCTTTAAATATTCATTTACGCTTTTATATGCACCAGATCCTTTTCTTACTATACCATCTGAAAATACTCCACTAGTAGTACCTGCCATTTTTAGTCCAGGGATACTTTCATAATATTCTCTATTAGGAAAATTTTCTACAGTACCTCTCCATTCACCAGGATTAATTCTAGTATTCCAACTAGATTCTCCTTCAGGTGCTATGATCTTATCTTCTTTTAAAGAATTTATTATTCCATCAAAATCTTCTAATGTTAGCATCTCTCCATGTAATCTTTTTTGAAGTTCAACTGGATCATTTTTTAATTTTTCTAAATTTTCTATAGATGCTACCTTATAAGGATCATCTTGCCAACGTTTAATTTGTTTAGGTGTGTGAAAAGTTAATTTACCATTTGAATCTATCCCCTTAACTCTATAACCTACTCCTGATTTATTGTTTTTTGCAATTATATCATTTAATAAATCAAGTCTAGAATTGAAAGCATCTGCATACTCTATTGATGTTAATGGGGTTATTTCATTATCTCCAGTAAATAAATGAGGAGCAACAGAACTTTCATATCTAGCAACCTGACCGCTAGGTGTGAAAACAGTATGTATAAAATCTTCATCAGACATTTCAGACAAAGCTTTTTTGTCTGTAAACTCTGGACTATTTAAGATTTGCTGTTTAGTAAATCCTGATCTATTAAATAAACCCCTACCTGCATTTTGTTCAGCTACTAACTGAGAGAAAGGAACATATTGATTATCAGATCTTCTTGATCCACCAAGACCTGTATAAATAGATTCACCTAATGATTGCAATAATGATTGACTTGGTCTAGAGCTAGTTATAAAATTTCTTGGAGTATTCATTCCAAGAGCAGATTGAATACGTTGATCTAGTCTACCTCTTAAAGATGTAGAAGTTGTTAAGTCATTCCAATTAAAAGTATTAATACGATTGTTAACATCAGCCCAAGCAGCATTAGTTTGTTCTGCTGTCATTCCAAACAAACCTCCTGCAGGACTTGGTGTAATATTAGAAGGTCCATTTGTCAAACCGTACATTGGAGGAATAGTGGGTGCTGGAGGACTTTCATATCGAACTCCACGTTCGTTCAATACCGCCATCTCTCTAGGTGTAATAGGTCTTTTTCCACTACGAAAAATATCTCTTAAATCATCAACATAATAAGTACTTAGATTACTAAAAGGCGCACCTGTATAAAGTTGTCTGTTACCAATTCCATTGTTGTTAATAACCTTTAAATCTTCTGGTGAAAGACTATTATTTTCATTACGATTAGAATTCCAAAAAGCGTGTCTCACTCTATCAATTCTTTCAGCTTTAGTATCATAAGGTTTATCTGGTATAAATAAATCATCTGGATAATATGAAGGAAGTGCTTCTTTACTTTGTTTAATTGCAGACTTTGCAGTTTTACCAACACGTTTAATATTAGATAGTGCTGGACTAAGAATGTTTCCAAAATCTGAAATGTCACCCACTGCACCAAGAAAACCTAATGCATTTTGAACAGCGCCTTTACCTTTACCCATACCATAAGGATTATTAGCTGGGTCTTTTATTGAGTTAGTTAGCCTAACTGCAGACATTAAAGGGTTTGCTTCAGTGATACTCTCAGCAGCTAATCTTCCAATGATAGGGTTATGATTAGGACTCATTGCTGCTAAGCTCTGTGTAAAAGGAGAGTTACTTATAAAGTTTTCTTTACGTGCATTCTCTCTATTTACTTTTCTTAATTCAGGAGTTGTATTGTCTGCAGAAAGACTTGTTTGTCTTCTAGCATACTCTTTAGCAGCAGCTTTATCTACTGGTGCAAATTTATCCAACCATCCACCCTCTTTCATTGTGTTGTCCTTACCACATATGTGACAGATGTTCATATCCTCCTTACTGGACTTTGACTTACTCCAGGAATGACCACAAGAACATGTAACGTTACCTTTCATTATTTGTAAGAGATTTGAGAAGGTGCAACAATAAACTGACTCACCATGTGTATGTCTGATCTATCATCTAGAATATGTCTGAT
>Ga0181346_1000153_pt1 | contig 28166 bp, 47 predicted proteins | sample Su13VDMM15DN_FD_130100 | JGI IMG/M metagenome (GOLD analysis project Ga0181346, IMG submission 130100) | Freshwater viral communities from Lake Michigan, USA - Su13.VD.MM15.D.N | ecosystem: Environmental > Aquatic > Freshwater > Lake | place: USA: Michigan | collected 2013-07-15 | reverse complement strand
GATGTGATGTGTTTCAATTTACTACTGATTTCAACAAGGAAACCAGAGAACACCTTAAAGAATTCAATAATGATATTATGAATGACTATAACACCCCAACACGAGCAATCTCTCTAATGTGGAATCAACGTTCAGTAGATACATTCTTAGGTTTACCATTCAATATAGCATCTTATGGTTTACTATTAGAAATCATTGCTAAAGCAGTTAATATGGTTCCTGATGAGCTAATTGGAAATTTAGGTGATGTACATTTATATTCAAATCATATTGAACAAGCAAAGGAACAGATTGGTAGAGAGTTGAATCACGATGAAAAAGTTAAATACGCTCGTTCATTGTATGGGGATAAAGATTGGTGGAATATCAATGATGATAGAGTTTTAGAGATATTACATTCTAACAAAAGAACAAGAGAACCATTCCCACTACCAACACTAAACATCAACACAGAGTTTTGGCCTTATGAAGGTGGTGAGTGTGGTGAAGGTCCGTTAGATGCTGTTAAAGTATTTGAATCATTTAAAGATGACAACTTTTGTAAATGTTTATTAGAAGAAGATATACAATTAAGTAACTATCAATCTCATCCAAGCATTAAAGCACCTTTATCGAATTAGTACATAGTTATGGTAAAACATAACCATGAAACTAACACAAACACCGTTCCCAGCATCACAATATTTTGCTGAAGAACACCCAAAAACACAAATATATTTACATCACACCGCTGGAAACCCAGATCCATTTGGAACATTTGGTTGGTGGACAAACAATCCTGAAAGAGTTGCAACATGCGTAAGTGTTGGAGGAAAGCCAAAAGTAAACGCTAAATGGGAAGATGGTGAAATAGTACAAGGATTCTCAAGTAAACAATGGGCTTACCATTTAGGACTAAAGCAAGACGTATTCAGCTACAATGGAGTACCTTACAAGTCACTAGACAAAATATCAATTGGTATTGAAATATGTAATTGGGGTCAACTATCTTACACAAATGGTAAATACTATAATTATGTTGGAGGTGTTGTTAAAGCTGATGAAGTATGTGAACTTGAAACTCCATTTAAAAAATATAAATTCTTTCATAACTACACAGATGCTCAAATTGAGGCAGTTAGAGAGTTGTTAGTGTTATGGAATTTAAAATACAACATTCCTTTAAAATACAATGAAGATGTTTGGGATATAAGTAAACGTGCTTTAAAAGGCGAACCGGGTGTTTACACCCACAACAGTGTTCGTAAAGATAAAGTAGATATCTATCCTCATCCTAAAATGATTGCAATGTGGAAATCTTTATAGTAAATTAAATTAACAAATATTTTAAAGAGGCTTGGTTTACCAAGCCTTTTTTCTTATATTTAAATAAAAAATAAAGTTATGGAAAAAAAACAAATACCGTTTATCTCTGAAGTAGAGACATTCAATGAAGTAATGGGTAAAGGTTGGCAAAACCGAACCACTCCAACAATTGATAAAGCAGATGCTGATTTTGTAATCAATTTTATTCAAGAAGAACTTGATGAATTAAAGCAAGCAGTAGAAGAAAACGACATAGTAGGAGTATTAGATGCTATATTAGACATTACTTATGTAGGATTAGGAAATGGAGCTTTAGTGTTTGGTTTAAAAGATAAAATTGAACCAGGTTATGCTGAAGTACAAGCCTCTAATTTATCTAAAGTTTGTAAAACAGAAGAAGAAGCACTTGAAACTGTAAGAGTCCGTACTATTGGACAAGGTGAGCGTTGCCATTTTGAAAAAGTAGGAGACTATTGGATTGTGTATAGAACTAGGGATATGAAGGTAATGAAATCAATAAACTATTTCAAACCAGATTTAAAGAAATTCTTCTAATAAATGTATCAATCAATTTACTACGATTTTAGTACCTACACTTACCATCTGAGAGACGATGAATTAGGATGGTCTGAATTTCAGTACCAACCTACTTATTGGAGACGAGTTGATGAATGGCAAGAAAATGCTCAACCTGTATTAACAGGAGGATGGGCTGTTCCTACTAAAAAATATAGTAAAGAAGATACTAACTTGTTAGAAAAAGATATTAGTAAAGAGTTACTTGTATTGAGGGAACTATATTACAAACTTGATGATGTAGTACCTTCATTCCATAACATTGTCCATTTAGATATTGAGATTGAAATGGGAGGAGCATTAACACCAGAATATGTTAAAGCTGCTCCTATGCCCATTACTTCTATTGCTTTAATAGATATGACTACAAAAACAAAAATATGTTTTATTGTAGACAAAAGCAAAGAAATAGAAGAATATAATCAAGAAGGTAAACATATCATTCCTTGCCATTCAGAAAAAGAACTAATTAAAAAATTCTTAGATAAATGGGAAGAACTAGATCCAACTATTGTAATAGGATGGAATAGTGCTTACTTTGATATACCTTACGTTTATCATAGGTTTAAACAAGTGGTAGGTGGAGAACAAGTATTACGTTTATCTCCAATTAAGAAAATCAATGTAAGAGATTTTGCTGGTGAAACACAAATCACTATAGGAGGAATCAATCACTTAGATTACATGTTACTTCATAAAAAGTATATTATGAAGGAAGAGCCATCATATAAATTAAATGATATTGGTTTAAAATATGTTAAATTAGGTAAAATTGAATATGAAGGTAATTTAAATACATTATTTAAAAACGATTTAAATGCTTTTATAGAATACAATTTACGTGACGTAGAAATTATAGAAAAATTAGAGGAAAAGCTTAAATTCATTGAATTAACAATAATGATTTCCCACATCTGTAATATACCTTACGAAAGTATTTATTACAACACTGTAATGAATGAGGGTGCTATTTTAAAACATCTTAAACGTGAAGGTATTGTTTCACCAAACAAACCAACTACTCACAATCCGATGCTGAAATCGAATACTGAGTCTTATGCTGGTGGATATTTACTTGAACCTATACCTGGTTTATATTTTGATGTTATTGATTTGGACTTTACCTCACTATATCCTTCCATTATTAAGTCACTTAATTTAGGTATTGAAACATTAGTAGGTCGAATTAGAGTAGAAGACAATCCAACTTATGAACAAAACCACTCACTAGAAAAACTTAAATTAAGAGATCCTGATGAGAAAATTGTTGTTGAAAGATTAAATAAAGAAACCTACACTCTTAAATCAGCACAAATCAAAATAGGAGACTTAATTAAATTAATTGAAAAAAATGATTACACAATAGCAGCATCAGGTGCTATGTTTAGGACTGATGAAAAAAGTGTTGTGTCAACTATTTTAGCAGGTTGGTTTGATAAACGAGAGCATTATAGAGGTTTAAAGAAAAAAGCAGGTGGAGAAGAAGATTGGGCAAATTATAAATTATATGACTTGTTTCAACATGCCTTTAAAATCTTACAAAATGCAATGTATGGTACATTTGCTATTCATGGATGGAGATATACTGATGGTCAATTAATTTGTAGTGCTGCTATTACTAATTCAGGACAAAGACTAACTTGTGAGTCAATTGACTTTGTTAACAATAAAATAAACACTGAATTAAAAGCAGAAAAGCAACATATTTGCATTTCAGATACAGATTCACTTTATATAGTATTAGGTGACTTACTTAAACATAGATTTCCAGATTTCAAACCTGAAGAGAAAAACGATAAAATATTATTACTAGCCCAGGAAATTCAAAACGAAGCAAATGCTGACTTAAATCGTATTTGTAAAAGTTTATTTAACATTGAACCAAACACCCACTACTTTCAATTAAAACAAGAGGTAATATGTGCTGGAGTATTAACTACAGGTAAACGAAGATATGCAATGTATGTTACTAATAAAGAAGGTGTTGCAGTAGAAGAACTAGACATGAAAGGACTTGAATTAATGAAGTCTAATATGAATAAATTATTTAAAAAATTTGGAGAGGATTTTATTAAGAATATATTGTTTGGTAAACCTAAACCTGAAATAGATAATGATATAATTACATTCTATAAAACATTAAAAACACTAGACCCCAGATCATTAGGTAAACCTACAGGAGTAAAACAAATTCATAACTACCATATACCTGCTAGGTCAGGAGATATGTTTAGTTCATTTAGATTAAAAGCACCTGCAAATACAAAAGCAGCAGTACGTTACAATGACTTACTTAGATTTAAAAAACTAGATAAAAAGTATGAATCGATTATAGAAGGTGATAAATTGTTTATTATCAACTTAAAGAAAAATCCTTACAACTTAGAAACAATTGGTTTGCCAAACGCCCAAGTACCTCCAGAAATAGAGGAGTTTGTTAAAACATATATTGATGTTGAGGAAATATTTGACTCGTTATTAGCAAATAAGTTAAAATCACTTTATGGAGATTTAAAATGGGATTTTCCTCCTCTTAACCCAAATGTTAAAAAATTCTTTGCTTTCAACTAAAAATTACTTATATTTAAATTATGATATCAAAAATAGAATTACAAAACACAATCAACAAATACTACCTAAACGGATTAGTAGAAGCAGTTAAATGGGAAATTAAAGATAAAAAACTAAGTGTAAAGTATACTTCACCGACCAAAGAAATGATTGGTGAGGTTACTCACACTAATTTTACTCTAGAAAACTCAACCATAGGTATTTCAAATACATCCCAACTGCTAAAACTAATAGGAATTACAGGAGGAGATGTAATGTTAAATTACATTAAAAACAATAAAGTATTTACTAAACTAATCATTTCAGATAATCAATTTACAGCTAACTATACATTAGCAGATACATTGACTATCCCTAAAACAGGTGACTATGCTGGACCAGATGTTTACAACTTAGAAACATCACTTGATAAAGAGATGATATTGGCTTTAATCAAAGCAAAGTCTGCTTTAGATGATAGTAAAACAGTAATGTTAAAACCTACCACTGACATGGAAGGTGAGTTTTTATTAGAGTTAATATTTGGTGGCGATATAGAATATTCAAATAAAGTATCTTATTACTTACCTAACTTTGTTAAAAACAATGTACCATATGACTTTACATTAGGGTTTAGTTCTGACTTACTTAAAGAAATATTAGTAGCAAATAAAGATGCTGAAAAAGCTAAAATGTCAATTAATTTAGAAGGTTTAATGAAATTGGAATTCGAAACAACAAACGTTAAATCAGTGTATTACATAGTTCAAAAAGAAATATAATGTTCACAATATCAAAACAAATAGTAGACTGGAATGGAGATCTATATTCAGTTAAAAGAGTCCTTAAAGAAACATCTATTAAGGAAGAATTCACACAAGAATACAAAGAATATTTAGGTGCTGATGTAGTTCTAAAGAAAAACGGAATGTATTACTTTGTTGAAAAAATTGACGAAGCTCAAATAGTTGAGGAAGATATTAGTGAATTAACAGAAAGTTAATATATTTATAATAAATTAAAAAACATGAAAAAACAACTAAACGAAGAATTTAAACGTATGCAAAAACTTGCAGGTATTTTGAATGAAGACGAATCCTCTAAATACCCAGTAGGAACAAAATTTTTAAAGCAAAAAGGTAATCAAACATTGGTTGTTACAAAAATAAAAGGAAATGATATTTTCGTAGAAATTTCTGATAAAGAAAATAATCATAGAACATTTCAATATAGTGAGGATATAATAGATAATATGCTTAAAAATAAAGAAATAAGCTCTATTTAAATAAAAAATTAAAGCTTGTTAACGCAAGCTTTTTTTAATATATTTATAGAAGTAAAACAAGTTATAAAAAATAAAATCTATGTCAAAATTACAAGCTGTATTCAACAGCATTATCGTTAAACCTCAAGAAGAGGAAGAAACAACTTATGGTTCAATCGTTGTCCCAGATTTAGGAAAAGAAAAAGGATTACGTGGTACTATTGTATCTGTGGGGCCTGGTTACTATTGTGCAACAGGTGAATTTGTACCTACAACTCTTAAAGAAGGACAGCAAGTCATTTTACCAGCAGTAGGTCCATCAAAAGTAGAACTAGATGGTCAAGAATATTGGTCATGTGGTGAAAATGTAGTATTAGCAATTATTAACGATTAAAATCAAGTTATGAATAAAAAAGTAGAATTCGGGCCTGACGCTCGTAAAAGAATTGTAAACGGTATTAATAAAGTAGCAGATGCAGTGACATCCACTTTAGGACCAAATGGTAGAAACGTTATATACACTGAATTTGGCGAAGTAAGGTCGACAAAAGATGGTGTTACTGTCGCAAAACAGATCTCAAATCTAGAAGATCCATTAGAAGAATTAGGTGTACAGATGATTAAACAAGCATCTATCAAAACCGCAAACAACGCAGGTGATGGTACAACTACATCTACCTTACTTGCTCAATCCATTATTAATGAAGGTTTGTCTTATTTAGATAAAGGGGCAAATGCAGTAGAAATTAAACGTGGTATTGATCAAGCAGTAAAAGAAGTAGTAAATTGTATTCGTAAAGAAATATCACAAGATATCAACCACGAATCTCAATTAGAACAAGTAGCTACAATTTCAGCAAACAACGATCCAGAAATTGGAAAGTTAATTGCAGCAGCAATGGATAAAGTAGGTCGTGAAGGAGTAGTTCATATTGAAGAATCTAAAACAGGAGAAACATATCTTGAAACAGTAGAAGGTATGCAATTCGATAGAGGATATAAGTCACATTACTTTGTTACAAACAATGCTGATATGACTTGTACTTTAGAAGAACCATTCATCTTAATTGCAGACAAGAAATTCAATCAAGTAAAAGATTTATTACCAATTTTAGAAGGTGTTTCTGGAACAGGAAAATCGTTATTGATTATTGCTGAAGATATTGATGGAGAAGCTTTATCGACTTTAATTGTAAATAAAATGAGAGGAACATTAAAAGTAGCAGCTGTAAAAGCTCCTGACTTTGGTGATCGTAGAAAATTATTACTAGAGGATATGGCTACTATGACTGGTGGTCAGGTATTTAGTTCAGATAAAGGAATGAAGTTAGATAAATTTTCTTGGGATTGGTTTGGTAAAGCTCGTTTAGTTACTATTTCTAAAGACCAAACAACTATTGTTGATGGCAAAGGAGAAACAGAAAAAATCGAATCACGAATTGAAGAACTTCAACAACAAATTGACAAATCAATTGTACCATTCGAAAAAGAAAAATTACAAGAACGTTTAGCTAAATTTATTGGTGGTGTAGCTATCATCCACGTAGGTGGAAATAGTGAACTAGAAATGAAAGAAACTAAAGATCGCGTTGACGATGCTTTACATGCTACAAAAGCAGCAATTGAAGAAGGTATTGTACCAGGTGGTGGATCTGTTTTATTATATGCTAGAGAAGCAATTACAGAAAAAGAAGTAAAATTTGGCTCAGACATTCACATTGGTAAAAAAATCGTTTATAAAGCATGTGCTGCTCCATTTATGAAAATTTTAACAAATGCCGGATACACAGAAGGAGAATGTTATGGTTTAATCAATCAAATGGGAGACAACAACTGGAAAGGATACAATTTAAAATCTGAAACATTTGTAGATATGAAAGAGGCAGGTATTATTGATCCAGCTAAAGTAACTAGAAACGCTATCGAAAATGCAGCATCAATTGCAGGTACAGTATTATTAACTGAAGCAGCAATTATTGAAATAAAAGACAAAGATACAAATAACGAAGCAGGTGGAATGCCTGGAATGTACTAATGGAACAAGTAGAAAAGAATATATTAATTGCTCAACGCGTACCACCTGGAGACAGGTGGTCGCTAGTTGATGGTTTTGCTAAAGATGTTCATAATAGTTTAACTGAAACACTAGAAGCCTATTTCCAACAAACACAAACTAAATGTGAATTTAGATTAGTACCTTTAAAAGGTGAGTTGTATATGATTACTACTGAAGAAGTAGCACCCGCACCTCCACCTCCAGTAAAAAAATTCAATATATATGGAGATTATTAATATTTATAATAAAAACCATGAAATATTTACAACTTCGCCAAATTATTAAAGAGGAAATATTAAAGGAATTAGATATTAAAAAAAAGACTTCACTAGGTCAAGGATATCAACAAACTGCATACCCATACCTAAAAGATCCAAATTATGTTGTAAAAAAATTTAATGATAAATCGGATGACTCTGTCTTAAATCGATATGAGATAAAATATTACCTAAAAACACTAGAACAATACCCAGAGTACATAGCTAAAATAATAATATCTAATGAAAACAGCAAGTATTACTTTCAAGAAAAAATAAATGTAACAAAAGCTCAAAATGATATATGGGATGTTGTTATAGAAGTAATAAAAAAAGTAGCATTAGATTTAGAAAAAAAATATAAAACACCAAATGAGGCATATGATGATTTAAATATTGGTGAAATATTTCTTAATGCTAAGACTTGGGAAAGCATAAAAAATATAAATAATATAGATGATTTTTTTGACATCAGTTATGGTGAAGGAATACCAATGAATGATTTATTTAACAACTATATCTATAATAATTACTCTAAAAATATACCCTTAGTACAAAAATTAAAACCCGTTTGGGATATAGGTCGTATGATAACACAATTTGGATCTTTTCATGAAGATAATATAGGTTATGATAAAAATGGAAATTTTAAAATAATAGATATTTAATTTGGCTTCCTAAATTGTGAATTATATATTTAATAAAAATAAAAGTTATGGCAAAAAGGTTACATACAATACTAAATGAAAAATATCGTCCTGACACTCTAGAAGGATACATTTGTAAAGACGAATACAAATCTAAGTTTGAAGAATTCATCAAACAACAAGATATCCCACACCTAGGATTCTTTGGAAAACCAGGTGCAGGTAAAACAACAATTGCTAAAATATTAGTTAAAAATATTGATTGTGATTATTTGTATGTAAATGCTGCTGATGAAAGAGGTATAGATGTTATACGAGAAAAAATAGGAGCATTTGCTGCTGCTGGCTCATTTAAACCACTTAAAATAGTGATATTAGATGAATCAACTCATATACTTCAAGCGTCACAAGTAGTATTATTAAACATGATTGAAACGTATAGTTTAACTACTCGTTTTATATTAACAGGTAACTACCCAGAACGCTTAGTAGAACCACTTAGAAGTAGATTACAGGAATTTGATTTACAACCCCCTACTAAAAAAGTAGTAGCACAGCATATCTCCGTTATTTTAGATAAAGAAGAAATCGAATACGAAATTCAAGATTTGGTTAGTGTTGTAAATAAATTTTACCCTGACTTTAGAAAAATCATTAATAACTGTCAAAAGTATACTGTAGATGGCGCTTTAAGATTAGATACAATGTCTAATTCAACTGACGAATATAAAGGTGCTTTATTGGCTGAATTAAAGAAACCATCAAGTAAATCGTTTAATAACATTAGACAAATTATTGCAAATACTGATTTGGAGGACTTTGAGGATGTATATAAATTTTTATACGAGAAATTAAATGAGTACTCTAATGGAAATGAAGGTATAGTAATATGTTACTTAGAAGAGTACATGTATCATGCTACTTTTAGATTAGATAAAGAGATAAATATAATGGCTTGTATAGCCAAAATCTTAGAAATAATAAAATAAAACATATGAGCCAAGAACAATTAAAAATGAATGTGGATATCAAACAATCCACTCCAATCAAATCTGAAGACGGAAACCAAGTATTCCAAGAAGCAGTAGTATTAAGAAAAATCAGTAAATTCTTAGCTGGAACAAGCGAAGATGCTGTAGTGCCAATCCCAGTATTCATTGATACAAAAACAGGGAAAATCCTAATCGATATGTTACCAAAAGAATTAAAAGCAGAGTATGAAGAGTACAATAAAACAGTCTAAACCAAAACAATTTAGTATCTTTGATTTCGTAAAAGCAATCATTGATACTAAACCGTCTTGGGATACATTCACTCCTGAACAACAAAAGATGTTTAGTGGATACATGATTAATAAGTTTTTAAGCATGAATTCTAAATATATTGACATTATAAATTATGTTCAAGGACTAAATGTTAAAGAAAACAGAAAATTGTATGAAATATACTGTTGGATGATTCCACAATCAAAAAACACTTACTCTCCATTCATCAAATCAAATACTAAAAGTTTAGTTCTACCTGAACTAACAAAGTATATTTCTGAGCATTTTGAATGTTCAACATCAGAAGCAGAAGAATATATTATGATAACAGGTAAGGATTTTGTAGAGGATATTTTAGTTAAACAAGGCATTGACGAAAAAGAAATTAAAAAACTATTAAAATAATGACAACTGATACTGAACATAGAACAAAAAAAGAATTCGATTCTGTTACTGAACAGCTAGAAAAAGAATATCCTACTATCGCTCAAGGATACAAACAAATAATTAAAGAGCAATATGCTTTATTTGCACAAAAGATGCTAGATTATGGAGTTGATAATATATCAATGGGTACTAGATTAGAAAGTCCTGAAGATAAAAAATTATCTTTAACAGCAATTTGGATTCGTTGTAATGATAAAATGAATAGATTAAAAAATCTAGTATTGTTTAATAAAAAAAATCAAGTAGAAAATGAACCAGCTACTGATTCATATATGGATTTAGTTAATTATAATATTATTGCTCAACTTGTTTCAAAAGATCTTTGGAAAAAGTAATAAAAATGTTTTTTGGCAATATTTATAATAAAACATAAATTATGGCAAACAAATATTGGACTAAAGAAAAGCAAAAAGAATATTATGAACGTAAAGGTAAGGAACTAGCTAAAAAGTATTATCAAGATTCTAAAAATGATAGAAAAGAATATCAATCTGAGTATTATCAAAATAACAAAGAAGAACAGTATAAAAAAAATAGAGAGCGTTTAGCTAAAAATAAAGAAAAATATAAAGAAACAAACGATAAGTGGAGAGAAGACAATAAAGAAAAATTAAAGATCAGACAACGAAATTATATGAAAGAATATCGTAAAAAATCTCCTACTTATCGACTTAGAGAAAATATTGGACATTATATAAGACATGCTTTGATAAATTCTATTCCTAAATCTGGTACATATAAAAAATATCTTGGGTGCTCAATAACTGAATATAGGCAATATTTAGAAAAATTATTTAAACCAGAAATGACTTGGGAAAATTATGGAACATATTGGGAAATAGATCATATTAAAGCAATCTCAAATTTTGATTTAACTAAAGAAGAAGAAATATTAAAAGCATTCCATTATTTAAATACTCAACCCTTATCAATTAAAGAAAATAGACAAAAAAGCAACAAATAATGGAAAAAATAATTATAGCAATAGACTTTGATGGAACATGTGTTACACATGAATATCCTAAAGTAGGTAAAGATATAGGAGCAGTACCTGTATTAAAAGCATTAGTAGAAAAAGGACATAAATTAATGTTGTGGACTATGAGAGGAACTAGAACCCAACCATCTGATACTTTGCAAGATGCTGTAAATTGGTTTAAACAAAACGATATCCCACTTTGGGGTATAAATGAAAATCCCGAACAAACACAAAGCGGATGGACCAATAGTAGTAAACAATATGCTCAGTTATATATTGATGATGCTGCTTTGGGATGTCCATTAATTTATGATTGGGGTGTACAAAGACCATTTGTTAATTGGATTGAAGTAGAAAAAATACTAAAAGAAAAAAATATACTATAATGGCTAAAGACAAAACACCATCAATAGTAAAACAAATTAGGAATTTTAAACCGCAGGAAATAAACTACGCGTTTCATAAAACAATTTCCTATTCTCAATTATCAATGTATTTGCAATGTCCTAAAAAATGGGCGTTGCAATACAGAGATGGACATAAGGTGCCTAGTTTTTCTATTAATATGACTTTTGGAACTGCAGTTCATGAAACACTACAAAACTACTTATCTGTAATGTATAATGAAAGTGGAGTAAAAGCAGATGAAATAAACATAGAAGAATATTTCGAAGATAGATTTAGAGAAAACTATGCTAAAGGTTATAAAGACAACAAAAACACTCACTTCAGTAATCCTGAAGAAATGAGAGAATTTTATGACGATGGTTTAGCTATTTTAGATTTCATTAAGAAAAAACGAGGAGAGTATTTTAGTAAAACAGGATGGTATTTAGTAGGTATTGAGATACCTATCGTAATTTCGCCCGATAAACGATATAACAACGTTTTATTCAACGGATTTATTGACTTAGTCTTGTACCACGAACCAACTGAACAATTCGTTATATACGATATAAAAACAAGTGGACGTGGTTGGGGGGATAAAGAAAAGAAAGACGAAGTTAAACAATTTCAAATTCTACTATACAAAGCATACTTTAGTGAAATATTTGGAGTACCTGAAGACCACATAGATGTTGAATTTTTTATTGTAAAACGTAAAATATGGGAAGCAAGTGAATTTCCTCAAAAACGTGTACAGCAATTTACACCTGCAAATGGTAAAACAAAAGTTAAAAAAGCAAAAACAGCACTAGATTCGTTTATAGAAAGCGTGTTTAGTTTAGATGGCTCGTACAAACCCACAGACCATCAAGCACAACCAAGCAAATCAAATTGTATGTACTGTCAATTTAAAACAAAGAAAGATTTGTGTGAATTAGCGATTTTTAAGTAATTGTATATATTTATATAAAAATATAACGTTATGGAAAATAAAGAAATACTGACATCAGTAAAAGTAGAAAAAGATCTATTTGAAACCTTCAAAATAGAATGTGTAAAAAGAAAATTCTCATTAAATAAGCTTGTAAATCGAACAATGGATTTGTATCTTAACGATGAAAATTTTAGAAAACAACTTACTAATTACAATAACCCAAAAAACTAAAAACAAAAACAAAGTTATGAATTCAAGTTTTGCTTATCTTCCTCAAAATGAGAGGAAGAAAATTTTACTTATATGTGACGATATCAGAGCACATTCCGGAGTAGCTACAGTAGCTAAAGAAATTGTACTTCACACCGCCCAACATTTCAATTGGATAAATATAGCAGGTGCAGTTCAACATCCTGATAAAGGGAAAAAATTCGATATTTCATCTGATATAAACAATTTAGCTCAATTAACAGATGCTAACGTTTTTATTTATCCAACAGATGGATATGGAGATTCAAGTCTTATTAGAACATTAATTAATATAGAAAAGCCAGATGCTTTATTTATAATCACTGACCCAAGATATTTTACTTGGTTGTTTGGAATTGAAAACGAAATTAGAAAGAAAATTCCTATCATTTATTTAAATATTTGGGACAGTCCATTCCCTTATCCATTGTGGAATAAAGAATTTTATGAGTCATGTGATGCATTACTAGCTATCTCTAAACAAACTAAAAACATTAATGAAGTAGTTTTAGGAGATAAAGCAAAAAACAAAGTACTAGCTTATGTTCCTCATGGTTTAAATACAGATGTATTTTTCCCTATAGATAAAGAGTATAGTAAATATAAAGAATTTAGTGAATTTAAAAAGTCATTGTTTAATGGAAAAGAGTATGACTTTGCTTTGTTCTTTAATTCAAGAAACATTAGACGTAAACAAATCCCAGATACATTATTAGCATTTAGAATGTTTTTAGACACTCTAGATAAAGAAAAAGCAAAAAAATGTACTATGGTTTTACATACTGAAATCGTTAGTGAACATGGAACAGATTTACAAGCAGTAAAAGAATATTTGTTTGCTGACTTCCCAGACCAAGTAATATTTCACCAACAAAATTTACCATCAGAACAAATGAATTGGTTGTATAACTGTACTGACACTCAAATTTTATTAACTGATAATGAAGGATGGGGTTTAAGTTTAACTGAAGCAATGTTAGTTGGAAATCCAATTATAGCTAATTGTCAAGGTGGAATGCAAGATCAAATGCGTTTTGAAGACGAAAATGGAAAATGGATTGACTTTAGTTTAGATTTTCCTTCAAACCATAGAGGTACTTATAGAATTCACGGTGAATGGGCTTTACCTGTTTACTCAACTAATATATCGATTCAAGGATCTCCTCAAACACCATATATCAGTTCAGATAGAGTTAGACCAGAAGATGCTGCTGAGAGAATTTTTGAAGTGTATAGTTTTGGAAAAGAAGAAAGAAAACGTAAAGGTAAATTAGGTAGAGAATGGGCATTAAGTGATGAAGCTGGATTTACAAGCAAACATCAAGCTAAAAGAGTTATCGAAACATTAGATGGATTGTTTTCAACTTGGAAACCAAGAGAAAAATATGAACTTATTAATGCTACAGAATATCAACCCGATGTAACTCGTAAACATAAATTAACTTACTAAAAAATAAAAATATGAATAAACCGTTATGTGTAATTAGTTGTCCAATAGATGTATATAGTGGATACTCCTCTAGAAGTAGAGATTTAGTTAGAGCAATCATCGAATTAAAAAAAGATGAATGGGATATAAAAATAATGCCCCAACGTTGGGGTGATTGTAGTTGGGGTTTTATTAAAGAAAATGCTGGATGGGAATTTCTAGAACAGTATCTTTTACCAACACCACAATTGACTCAACAACCTGATATTTGGGCTCAAATTACAGTACCTAATGAATTCCAACCAGTAGGAAAATACAATATTGGTATTACTGCAGGTATTGAAACAACTATATGTCCACCTGAGTGGATTGAGGGAGTAAATAGAATGAATACTACTTGGGTATCATCAAAACATTCTAAAAAAGTATTTGAAGATTCTAAATTTGAAAAAAAGGATCAACAAGGAAGAACAGTAGAATTAATTCAAATGAACAAACCAATGGAGGTTGTATTTGAAGGTGCTGATTTAGATTTATATAAAATACTTGACCCTAAAGAAATCACTAGTATAGATTTAAGTTCTATAAAAGAATCGTTTTGTTACTTGTTTTTAGGACATTGGATAAATGTAAACGCACCAATAGGTGAAGATAGAAAAAATGTAGGTTTATTAATTAAAGCATTCTTTGAAACGTTTAAAAACAAACAAAACAAACCAGCCTTAATTCTAAAAACATCAGCTGCAGTTTCATCTTATATGGATAGAGAATCTATTCTAAAGAAAATAAATGCAATTAAGAAAACAGTAAACAGCGATAACTTACCTAATATCTACTTATTACATGGTGACTTTACAGATTCAGAAGTAAATGAATTATATAATCACTCAAAAGTAAAAGCAATGGTATCGTTAACTAAAGGTGAAGGTTTTGGTCGTCCATTACTTGAATTCAGTTTAACTAAAAAACCAATCATCACTACAAATTGGAGTGGACATATAGATTTCTTAAATGCTAGTAACTCAGTTTTATTAGGAGGTGAATTGAAACCAGTACATCCAGCTGTAGCAAACCAGTTTTTATTAAAAGAAAGCAGTTGGTTTAATGTTAATGGACCTGAAGTAGGAGAAGCATTGATTGATGTAAACAAAAACTACGACAAATATTTACCTGGTGCTCGTAAACAAGCAGAATCAAATAAAGAAAAATTTAGTTTTGATGCTATGAAAAATTGTATAGGAGAGCAATTAAATAAAGTACCTGAGTTTCCTAAACAAGTAGCTTTACAACTACCTCAACTTAAAAAAATCGAATTACCAAAATTAACTAAAATATAAAATGAACGATAACTTAATAGTATGCAAGCACTGTGGATCAGATGCTTGCTACACAACCGAAAATTCCTCAACCATTAAAACATATTCATGTTTTGGGTGTGGTTATACAACTAATTCACTAATGAAAGAAGGTGAAGAATTCTATGCTCAACAACTAGAAGTTCTACCTGAAATCTATAAAGACGTAATGTTTAAAGACGAGGATGGTTTAATGTGGATGCCTACTACAATCAATTTACCTCAACAAGGCATGGTGTTTTACAATGGTACAACTAAAGAAAATGCTAAATGGGCAGCTGTGAAAGCAGCAAAAGTTGAAGAAGCAGAAAAAGAAAAATATCCAATCAAAAACAAACCAGGAGAATTCTATGAATGGAGAATGGATATGACTACTATGAAAGCATTTGAGCAAAAAGAATTTATAGACGCTCTATCTTTTGTAGGAATTTTACCAGAATAATTTGGATTACAAAAATTAATTTTTTATATTTACAATATGAAAATAAGTTACGGTTTAACAGTTTGTAATGAATTAAATGAAATTAAAACATTACTTGACTTTCTTATAGAAAATAAAAGAAAAGAAGATGAAATAGTAGTACTTTATGATTTAAATGGAGGAACTCCTGAAATGGAAAAATACCTAGAATCTATGGAAAGTAGTATATCTTTATATTCCGATAATTTTGATATAAATTTTGCAGACTGGAAGAATAAATTAAGAAATTTTTGTATAGGAGATTATATATTCTCTATAGATGCAGATGAAATACCCCACATCGATTTAATTAAAGTACTACCATTAATGTTAGAACAAAATCCAGAAGTGGATATGTTTTTAGTTCCTAGAGTAAATACAGTAGAAGGACTTACACCTGAACATATTGCTAAATGGAGATGGAATGTAAATGAGATGGGTTGGGTAAATTTTCCTGATTATCAAACTCGCATTTATAAAAATATTCCTGAAATTAAGTGGGAAGGTAAAGTACACGAGCGAATTACTGGGACTAAAACATTTTCTTCACTGCCAGCTGATGAGGTTTGGAGTTTATATCATCCAAAAGAAATAACAAGACAAGAAAAACAAAACAAATTTTACGAAAACATATAAAAGTATGGAATTTGACAAAAAATATAAATTTTCAGAAACATGGTTTGATATAGCTATTCAAGGATGGTCTCAAATTTTCCCTCAAGTTAAACACAATATAAAAAATGTATTAGAAGTTGGATGTTATGAAGGAAGAGCTACTGTTTGGGTGTGTGAAAATGTTTTATATAATAAAGACATCAGTTATAATTATGATATAGTAGATACATTTGGGGGTTCATCAAATGAATCAGGGATGGGTGCTACTGTAGAAAAATTAACAGAAAACGATAGTTTTATTGAAGCAAATTTTAGACATAACATATCTTTTTTTCCAAATATTAATTTTAAAATACATAAAGGATTTTCACAAAATATTCTTCCAACATTCCCTCAAGAAGAAAAATATGACTTCATTTATATAGATGCATCTCATAAAGCGGATGATACATTTGTGGATGCTTATTATGCTCATAAAATGTTAAAAGTAGGAGGAATACTAATATTTGATGATTATGGGTGGAAAGATCCTCTCAGACCTCATATTAGTCAATCACCTCAATTAGGAATAGAAGTATTTAATACAATGTATGAAGAACAGTATGAAGTTATTCTTAAAGGATACCAAATAGGATTTCAAAAAATAAAATAGATATGAAAAACAAAATTAATTTTATAGTATTTTCTCCATTTCCTGAGTATATAACTCATATAGGAGGGGTTGCCGTTACTCATGAATTAGTTAATTTTTTAACTCTTTTAGGAGAAAATGCTTATATATATTCTAACACAACTTCCCCTAAATATAACATAAATTGTATTCCTTGGGGTACAGAAGTAGCATTTGATGACGAAAATACAATATTAATATTAATAGCTGGAGATGGAGAACATACATATGAACACAATATTCCCGAATGTCTAAAAAAATGCAAAAATATTGTTAGGTGGCTAGTCCACAACCAGAAAAAATTATATCCTAAAGAAGATAAATTGTATTCTAATATTAAACATTGGGATTTGTTACCTACCCAAAAGATTGATGGGTATTTACCTATATTAGATATTGATTTAGAGTTATATAAAGATTTAGGAAAAAAACGAGAAGGAACTTGTTACTTTGTAAAAGGAGCATTAGATATCGAACCAGAAAGAGCTATACATAAACCAACCGATTTATGTTTAGACTCAGTTTTATATAGTATTCCAAATTTTGAAAAAAGAAAATTTATGGCTGAGTTATTCAATACAAAAGAATATTATATAGGATATAGTGCTATATCATTTACTGCCACCGTAGCAGCATTATGTGGATGTAAAGTAATTATTATTCCCCATTCCCATTATGATAAAGAAAAATTAAAAAAAGAATGTTTGTTTTTTGAATATGGGATTGCTTTTGGAGTAGACGATTTACCAAGGGCTATAGAAACTTTACCTCAATTAAGACCAGATGTAGAAAAATTTATGAATGAAATTCAACCCCAATCTTTAAATAAATTTGTAGAAGATTGTTATGAGTGGTTACAAACTAAATATAATTTAAAATAAATAATATGCAAACAATTACAACTTATGAAGATCTAGTTCAAGATCTTATTGATAATAAAATTACAATGGTTCGCCCTGATGAATTTAAAACAATATTCAAACATTATCCTAAAATATCTGAGGTAGAAGGTGATATAGTAGAATGTGGTGTTTGGAGAGGTGGATTTTCAATATTTTTAAGTTATATATTCCAGAATAAAAACATTTGGGTATGTGATTCATATGAAGGATTCCAACCAGTTGAAATAGCTAAACATAGCTATGATAGAGAAAGACATACAAATCATGTTACACATAATGCTGTTGGTCCATTAGCTATTAGTTTAGAAGAAGTTCAGTCACATTTTAAAACATATGGTTTAGGAGATGAAGAACGAATTAAATTTTTAAAAGGATTTGTTAAAGATACTTTACCAACGTCAGGAATAGAAAAAATAGCTTTATTGAGAATCGATGTAGATGCATATTCTGCTACATTAGAGACTTTAGAAGAATTATATAATAAAGTACAACCAGGTGGGTATATTATATTTGATGATTCATGCTTATATGAAACTTTAGATGCTATTAAGACATTTTTTAAACAAAGAAATCTCCCAGAACTTATTAACCACCCAGTAACTGATCAACCTTTAGATATTAATTTAAGACATACTAATGATGACTCAGGTTTACCTGCAGGTTGTTATATTATAAAATAGATATGAAACTTATCTACCGCATCTCAGACACCGGCTATAACAAAGTAAAGCCAGACTACATAACAAACGAAAATTGTTTAAAAAACTTTTGTAATGTATTTTTTGAAAATATTTGGGATATCCATATTATAGCAGACAACATCTCTCAACAAACAAGAGATATGATTTGTAAATATATAGATAAATCTCAAATCACTTATGCCTCAGTAGGTCACGGAGCAGGAACATTCAATTTAGCCTTAGATATGGCTTTGAAAGGAAAAGATGATGAAATAGTTTATTTTGTAGAAAACGACTACATCCATTTACCTAACTCAGCTCAAATACTAGAAGAAGGATTTAAATTAGGAGCTCCGTATATGACTTTATATCTTCATCCAGATAAATTTATAACACCACTTAATGGTGGAAACCCAGAAGTAGATTTTGATGGTGGTTATATGACTAAAATATTTAGAGGAGAAACTCAATTGTTTGGAATGTTTAATAGTACAACTATGACATTTGCTTCTAAAGTAAAGACATTAAAAGAAGATGAAGCGATATTACGAAAATGGACAAGTGGAACTCACCCAGATGACTTTAAAATGTTTCTTGAATTAAGAGATAATGGAAAAGCATTATTATGCCCTTTAAATACATTTAGTACTCATGGAGAAACAGCTTGGCTTGCTCCTTTATATAAAACAAAACAAGAAAATTTAGTTGACGAATGGAAAAAACACCTATTTCAGTAATCATTCCTACCTACAAATCACCAGATGCTCTAGACTTATGTCTTCGTTCTTGTATTGAAGGACAGCAAGGTAGAAAAAACCAAATTATAGTAGTTGTAGATGGATTTTACGATATCAATAAAGAAGTACTCGAAAAATACGCTAAATCAATTGATATACTGGATTTAAAAGAAAATGTAGGACTATGTAGAGGTACTAATTTAGGCGTTTATAATGCAAAGTATGATTTAGTTTTAATAGTAAATGACGACAATGTGTTCCCACAAAACTGGGATCTATCATTACTAGAATCTTACCAACCAAACTCAGTAATATCTCCAAATCAAATAGAACCTACACCTAGTATGTTTCCTCAATTTATGATTGAGAATTTAGGAAGAGATCCTAAAACATTTGATTTAGAGAAATTTTGGATGTTTGATTACCATGTTGCCTCAGGGTATAAAGTAGACGAAACTGGATCTACACTACCTATCTTTATGTCTAAAATAGACTATTTAAAAGTAGGTGGTTGGGATGAAAATTACGAACAGGGAATGGTTGCGGATTGGGATTTCTTCCTTAAATGTCAGTTAATAGGAATGAAGATGATTAGAACATACGAATGTCACTTTTATCACTTTGCTTCTATATCTGTAAATGGAGAAAAAAGAAGACAAGCTGAAATGAATGGACATGAATACGCTAAGTATAAATGGGGTTCTTACATAAAACATAACCCAGAAAATAACTTAAAATATATTTAAAATTAGGTTTTTTAAATAATTATTAGTATATTTATAAAAAAGAAAATTATGTTAGAATATAAACCTTACTTCTACTACTCCAAATTTGACACAAATAAAGAGTCACTAGACAAAATACTAGCCTTCAGCTACGAAAGTGCTTTAGAGCATTTTGCTACTCGCAAACAACTAAGACAAGAAGTATTTTTAGAATTATACGAAATAGTAAACTCATATGAAGAAACTGAATCTAAATAGTTTTGGAAAGAAATTCAAAATTAGTAAACGAGCTAAAAAGGAAAAAATTCTATCTGAGGAACAAATGTTCGTCAATATAATATACACTTTAGAGTTGTGTTGGCAAAAATCAAACAAACTATACGATTTGTTTAAAATCAATATCCTAGAATATGAAGAAGATTACTATCAAGTAATTGAGGGTCTAATTCAATTGAAGTATGGGTTATGGAAAGCAGAAATCATATTGTGGTATATATTTGGAAGAATAGATATAGATAATAAAATGCACCCACTACTAATGCAAAACGAAGGGGAAGAAGAAAAAGAAGTATTCCTTAAAACACCATCTGAATTGTGGGAGTTTTTAGTTGAATTAGAAAAAAAGAAAAATCAAGAATAAAAGTTATGAAAAAATGTATATCATGTGGAGAAGAAATCCATCCAAAACGCTTAGAAATCCTCCCATCAGCAACTAGATGTGTTGCTTGCTCAAATACAAAAGCAAAAGCAGGCATCACAGTTACTAAAGGAGAAGGCGATCACACCTACAACGAAACAATCATCATGGAACATGATGAATATGTTAAGTTTAAGGAATCTGAAGTAAAAACTAAGAGAGTAGACGAAATAGTACATCCAGACGAATTTGAAGAAGAAGTAGATGAAGTAGAAAACGACGAAGTAGATCCAACCGAATTATAAAATGCCTAAAGCAAAACACCTACTCAAGGAACAAATATTAATGGCTATGAAGAACACGAAATCAAATCGTGCTGCTGCTAGGTTTTTAAATTGTTCATATACCCACTACAAAATGTGGGCAAAGCGATATAACGAATTTGATGGTGGTAGAACATTGTTTGAAGTACATTACAATCAAAAAGGTGTAGGTATTGCTAAGTGGGGAAATGTTCGTAAGAAAAAGAGCATTTGGAGTGTATTAGATGTAGTTGAAGGTAGAGTATCTCACACCCATTTCAAGCCACAGGAAATCAAGAAACGAATGATTGAAGAAAGCATTCTTAAAGAAGAATGTGCGATGTGTGGTTTCAATGATCGTAGGTTAACTGACTATAAAATGCCTTTAATATTAAATTTTAAAGATAGCAATCCAACCCATTACAATTTAGGTAACATTAGATTCCTATGTTACAATTGTTACTTTATTAATCATGGAGATATTTTTAATAAACAAGATATAAATCAATTAGAGACTCATGTCCCAACAAACGGAACTACTGAGGCAATTGACTTCCAGTTAGATGACTACCAGTTGGCTCAATTAGAAAAATTAGGGCTGTATCAACCACCAAGAGCAGAAGATGATGGTTCTGAGTTTATTTCGAGGATTTAGAATATTTATGATTGATGAAAAACAAAAAGCATGACAAACTAGTCAAAGACTACGAAAAGCAAAAGTCTGAACACTTAGATAAATTAGCCACTCGTATGTTAAAAAATGACGAGAAAATGCAGAAACTCAAAGAAAAAAACATTAACCCAAATTTCCTTAACCTATTTTAATTATGAAGCCAAAAGAATTTAAAGTTAAATATCTTGAAGATTTTCAACAAATGGTAGATCAAAAACATTTTGGTATATCTGAGGCGGTTGTAAGTGCGATTTTAAGCAATTTAAAAACGCGTAAAAAACATATTAATATGCTTTCAGTGAAATGTACGGAAGAAAATACTATATTTGATATAACGCTTGAAAAAGCTAATTTTGTTGATACTCTTAAGGAAAATTTAAAATATTTTGAAGAACGTGAATTGTATGAGGAATGCGCAAAAATTCATGAAGGTATTAAATCTTTAAGTGATATTAAATAGTGTTACAATATGTATTGTAAACACACTCAATGGCAAAAGCAAAAGAAACATCGTCTCGTGGAGTTCTAGAAAAACGACACACTAAACGCCCCGGCGTTCACAGTAAAAAAAGAAACAGTGTACATAAAACAGGTAAAAACTATAGAAAAAAGTACAATTCTCAAGGAAGATAATGAAAAAATCAGAATTAAAACAAATCATTAAAGAAGAAATTCGTAAGGTTATAAACGAAGAAACTAATACATTTGCAGCAGCTGCATTAGAATTAGTTAATATTGCTGAACCAATGGTTAAAGGGGGTGGATATGTTGATGATATGAGACCTGAAAGAAGAAAGTCCGCAAACATTAAAACTGCAGATCAATTATCTGACTTTTACTACAACATAAAAGAGATGTTGGCTGGATTAGCAGACTTAAAAATCAATAAGATGTTTGTGATGAAGGCTAAAGAGATAATAGTTGATAAATATAAATTATTCATTACAGACGAAAATGGATTTCCAATGAAGTTTAAATAACATGAAAAAATCAGAACTAAAACAGATAATCAAGGAAGAAATCGAAGCAGCATTAGCTGAGGATTTAAATAATAAAAAAGGTAGACGTTTTATTCCTACCGTTATTCCATTCCCTAAAAATATCCGTGATCAATTTGCAGAACATTTTAAATTAGTAAAAGGAACTGATGGAGATTATAAATTATATATTTCTCCAATGATGAAAGTGGCATTAGAAGGAATACAACGTGGTAGAACTTCACAAGATACTAGATCAAGAGCTGGAGACTTAGTTAATAAAATATCGGATAAAATCCCCAACAATGTTAGAGCTATATTAAAGAATTTTTCTGATAAATTGAATCCAAGTGTTAACATGTACTCAGTAAATAGTAAAATTGCTGACGTTAAAGATGGAGATATCAATTTCTACAATCCAAGTAATCCTCAAACCGCTGATAAAGCATATGATCCAATCATCAGTGAAAACACTGAACACTACATGTTCTTCGAAAATCTAAAAATCATTAAAAATGGCGTTGATGCTATGCTTCAAATGGATAAAATGAAGATTGAAGGTTTATTATCAAATGGACATGACTGGGCAAACGACCACATAGCAACATCAAAAGACGATGTTGAAGAAGTATACAATTTCTTCAAAACTAAAATGTCATCAATGAACGAAAAAATGCTGTCAGATAAACAAAAGAAAATAGCATCCGCTGCACCACCTAAAGATAAAATAACAGGTGCCGATTTCGCGGCTTTACGTAAAAAATAAATTAAAGGGCTTGGATTACCAGGCCCTCTTTCGTATATTTACATCAACCAAGAAAAATAAAAGTTATGAAAATTCAAGAAGATGTAACAGTATTCCCAACACGCAAATTTTATGTAGATGTTGACGCTAAATTTACTAACTTTACTCCGAAATGTCGAGTATTACCTGTAGCATATTACGAAGATCCAACAACACATTTTGAATTGAAAAAAATATACGCACCAGGCGAAAAACGTACATTCCCAAATGGTGGATTTGAGGTGTATGGTCCTGATGGTGGTGTTTATAATTATGACTTAGATCAAGTAGTAGTACACCCATATCAATTAAAAATGATGAAATACTTTACCAAAACTGAGAATGTAGTTAAGGAAAAAGTATCTACTGGAGTACCAGGAAAGCGTGGTCGCCCATCAATTGACCCATTACTTAAAAAAACATTAACAGCGTATGTTCCAACTGGTGGTTCACGAGGTCGCAAGCCAATGGACCCAGCATTAAAAGCCATTAAAGACGCAGAAAAAACAGAACGTACTAAAAATAGCAATGGAAAGCGAGGAAGACCATCTAAAGCGAAAGTTTAATATATTTATATTAAATGAATGACGAATATCAAACTAGACAATTTTTTAACATGAAAAAATCAGAATTAAAGCAAATCATAAAGGAAGAAATACGCAAAGTATTAAATGAAAACGAACCACCTGAACCAGTAGCGTACAATAATGGATTTAACCTTTATGATACTAAAGAGGACTTTGAAAAAGCTCTTGATTATTATTGGGGCAAAGACAAAGAAGATTGGGAATTAGTTGACTATAATGAAAAGTATGGGGGTGGTGAAATTGGTGATGATATGTCGTATAGAATAGGTAACTTTATTATAGGAAGTTGGAATGTTGAACGTGAACATCCAGGAGGAGTTAATACAAATACTGGCTCTGGTGAGCAAGATTTAGTATATCCAAAACATTCTAGAAAAGACTAAACATGAAACACTCAGAACTAAAACAAATCATAAAAGAAGAAATACGTAACGTACTAAACGAATCTGACTACGATCAAGCAATGCAAAATCTAGCTAGAAAAGCAGATATTACTTTATCTAAACCAGCTGGTAGAAACAAATTTCGTACTGAAAAAGAATATACAGTAGGATATACTTGGAGAAACGGAGAAGATTATGAAGATGAAGTTGTAACTGTTAAGGCAAACACTGAAGAAGAAGCAATTGCTAAAGCAAAAGAAGACGCTCCACGTTTAGCTCAAGTAAATGGAAAATTTGAAGTAATTAAGTAAGTTTAGAGGGCCTGGCTTACCAGGCTCTTTAACGTATATTTAAGTATAATAAAAAAATAAAGGTTATGAGATTCTTAATTGGGTTACTAAAATTGTTAGAAGGTTTTATTCTATTTTACCTAGCATTTATGTTTATTAAATGGTATATAAAAGGACATTTCGGAAAGTATTTTATATTGTTTTGGGCTTGGACCATATTCTCCATTTTCTTTAACATAAGTGAAACAAAGAGATTAAACGAAAAATACGCATCCGACCCTAGATCAGGACAAGAAATTTGGACTGAAAATATGAAAAATTACGATGCAGAAAGAGGCTATTAATTAAATATATAAGTTATGGTAAAACAAGAAATCGTTACAAAAACATTCAAAAGCAATGATGGTGTAGTTAGTACTTGGTACTATGAAAAAGATCGTTTAAATTTAGGTCCATTCAAAGTCACAATTGATTATCCTAAAGAATGGACTTCACTAGAAGAGGATTTAAAAAAATCAAACAAAAAAGTATCTAAAACCCAACAAACTTGGATCAACCCAAACAATGGTAAAGAAGTAGGATATACTCGTGCAAAAGCATTGGGTTTAATTTAATAAAATAAATAAAAGTTATGAAAAAAGAAAAAGGTGTTTTTACAAAGACATGGGAAGATGCTCGTCAATTGTTAGCAGAGAAAAATTTCGAAAAAGCAGAAGAAACACTAGATCAAGGTATTTTATTGTTAATGAAAGCCTATGAAAGTGGAATTCAAGACAAAGATTTAATTGAAGGAGTTAAAAAAGAAACCTGGCACGAACGCTTTTGGGTTGCAACCCAAAACTACATTTGGCCACTAAGACATGACTATGAAGAAAACTGGAAGTGCGACTAAACGAAAGGCATTTCAATTGCCTCCCACATCTCCTCTCTATATAATAGTAGCAGATAATGGACAAGTATGGACTGGTATCAAAGGAGATGACTTAGCATTTAGTGATAACTGGAACGAAGCCAAACCACTAGAAACTGACATTCAATTTGGACATCTAAAAAGAATGACGTATCTTAAATTAGAAAAACTATTTTTATGAGTGAAAAAAGAGGAAATACAGGTAAATTAATTTACGACTTTAATGTAGCAGCACATCTAGAAGTACAAGTAGGTGAAATGTGGTGTCGTGTTACTGCTAGAGATTTTAGATCGTTTAACGGAGCAAGACGTATTTTTGACGTACCATACGAAGGTCCAATATATATGTTTGCCACAAACACTGTAATTAAAGAACCAACTAAACAAGGATTGGTGTTTGTAGATGATGTAGATCCTAATTCATTATGTAATAAAAGAGTAAGTGAAAGAAATTAAATTAAGGTTGATTGGGGAATACTGCTCATGCGGGAGAGGGGGTTAAAAGCCAAAGTAATGCCAATCGTAAAAGTAGATGTCCACTCACCCATCTTCTACTTTCCTTTATTTTAATTTGGAAAATTAAATTATTTAATTTATATTTAAAATATGACAAAAGCAGATATAGTACAAAGATTATTAGATAAACAAGAAATCACAGCAGAAGAAGCAGTAGTGTTGTTATCGTTAAATGAATTGAAATTGGAAAAAACATATCCAAATATATATAATCCAAATCCTTGGTTTGGACTATATCCTCCATCAATCAATAACCCATATACAGTTACAGCAACAAAACCATATATAAACCAAATAAATAATAAAGATGAGTAAATCAAACAGCAAGTTAAAAGTGAACACATTAAAAACATGGTTAGAAGATTTAAGAAAAAATTCTAAAACTAAAACAAACAAAAGTTATGAAAAAACATCTACCCCTACCTATTCCAAGCGATAGTGCTTGGGAAAGAAGAACATGGAAATACTATACACCAATTTGGTTTAACGAAATTGTAACAGGTATCTCAAATCTTATTAAGTGGACTCCTACTATCTATAAAGATAGAGATTGGGATAAACACTACATATTTGAAATGTTAAAGTTTAAATTGATTCAACAACGTAAAGAGTTAGTTGGAGCAAATAGACATACTGGAATAGAAGATACAAATCGATATATTACTCTTTGTTTGAATTTAATTGAACGTATTCAAGAGGAAACATACAATTTAGAATATCAGGATTTTGTTAGAGAAAGAATATGGTTCACAGATAATGGAGACGAAACATCTACTCTTAACTCAGAAATTGAATACGAAAATTTTACTGGTTACTTTTTAAAATATCAAAATCAAACAAAACGCTTAGTAGAAAAGAATCCTGAATTAGCATTAGAGGAAAACAAAATGCGTTTAGCATTACGATTAAGTGACTTAAATCAAAGCCGTTGTCAAACATTACTATTTAAAATATTAAACGAAAAAATAAACACTTGGTGGGATTAATTATGGAAAAAGATTGGGGAGTAAATGATAAATTACTCAAAACATTAGAAGAACAAGTTAAAAAGATTGTAGCCGAGGAAGCTGTAGGAAATGCTATGGATGTTTTAAGTAGATGTACTGATGAAACAATTAGAGAATTTCTACATTTTGCATTTTTAGAAAATTACAATATAGCTTGTACTTGTTTAGATTTTGCTATTGATAAAAATACAGGTAAACCAATAAAAAACTCAACATTTGGACATACTCTAAGTAAAGAAACATTAGATGAATTGTTTGAAGCACATGACCCAGAAGACTTTATAGACGAAGACTCTGAAGATTGGGAAAGAGCATCACTAATAGACTATATAGAAGAGGACACTAATGAAGAGTGTTATGGAGTATCACTAGAAGACGAGGAACTACTAATTGAATTAGAAAGTTGGGATCACACATGCAGTGATGGTTGTTGTTTTACTTATGGTGTAAATATATTTGTAAATGGTGAAAAAATTGAAGGTGAAGACGGAACTAACCCACTACAATTACTTAAAGCAGTACTAAATAAATTAGGATATACAAACATAAGAGTAGAATATAAATAAAATGGAAAAAGAAAAAACATGTGACCGCTGCCACCAACCAGTATC